>MDTD01191591.1_pt1 | contig 23096 bp, 23 predicted proteins | sample 811221 | NCBI WGS metagenome assembly MDTD01 (sample SAMN05326646, study PRJNA326480) | marine metagenome | isolation source: seawater | place: Pacific Ocean: South West | collected 2011 | reverse complement strand
TATAAGCCATTTGGCGGCAGGGTCACATGTTGATAGATCAATTAGTTATCCTTTAGAATTTGTAATGGATAATGTTGTGGGGACTGCTCATATTTTAGATTATGCACGAAAACTAAATAACTTAGAAAGATTTGCTTATTTTAGTACGGATGAAGTTTTTGGACCAGCTCCAAAAGGAATTAATTATAAGGAAAATGATAGATATAATTCTACCAATCCTTATTCAGCTTCTAAGGCTGGAGCAGAAGAATTGGTAGTGGCATATGAAAATACTTATGGAATACCTTCGTTAATTACTCACACCATGAACGTTTTTGGAGAAAGACAAAATCCTGAAAAATTTATTCCTATGGTAATAAAGAAAGTCAGAGATAGTGAAACTGTAACAGTTCATGCAAATCCTGAAAAAACTATAGCAGGCTCAAGACATTATATTCATGCTGAAGATGTTGCTGATGCTTTACTTTTCCTTTTTAATTACAATATGTCATTGTTTTCTCCAGATTCTACAGGAGCTAAGTGTCAGAAGTTTAACATTGTAGGTAAAGATGAAATAGACAATTTATCATTGGCACAATTTATTGCAAAAGTACAAAGCAAAGATCTTAATTACGAAATGGTTGATTTTCATTCTCAAAGACCCGGACACGATTTAAGATATTCTCTAGATGGCTCTAAGATGAAAGGTATGGGTTGGGAGCCACATTCCGCATATGACAGACTTGAATCAACTATTAAATGGACATTAGAGAATGATAGATGGCTCAAAATATAGTATTTGTTAAGAAAAGATTATAGATTAAATTTAATTAATAATGAAAAATAAACTTTTACTCATTATACTACTTTCCCCAGTATTTGCACAGCTTTCAGGTGCTGATATAATTCGTTATCAAAATGAACAATTAGATGCAATTAAAAATGAATTGCAAGAATCCTCAATCACCAACAATAAACTTTCTCAAAGCATAGTAACAAACTCAGATGATATGTTAGGTGAAGTTGTTATCGAAAAGCAAATGGATAAAGTTTCAGATACAGTTTTTTTTGGTTATAGCTATTTTGAAAGAAGTATAAACTTCTACGATAATGTGCCAGCACCAGATGATTTCAAACTAGGGCCTGGAGATGAGATCATTTTATCAATGTGGGGAGAGACAAACCTTAGAGAAAGATTTTTAATAAATAAGGATGGATTAATTTATTATAAAAATATTGGTCTTATAAATTTATCAAATAAAACTCTAAAAGAAGCTGAAATCATTCTTAAAAATGAGTTAGAAAAAATATTTTCTACAATTGGTGACACTGAAAATCCAACCAACCTTATGTTAGAGCTTGGTCAATTGAAGTCATTAAATGTATATTTTACAGGTCAAGTTAAAAATCCAGGCATTAACTTAGTGCATCCATTCTCAGATGTATTTACTGCATTGGTTCAGAGCGGTGGGGTCAAGAAAAATGGTTCATTAAGAAATATTAAAGTACTAAGAAAAAACAAGGAAATAGCATCAATTGATTTTTATGAATTTTTTGTAAATGGAAAAAATAATTTTTCAAAAATTAAACTTATTGATGGAGACATTATTCACATTCCTAGCGTGAAACAGAGAGTTGAAATTCGTGGGGAAATAAATAACGCTGGAAAATATGAAATATTAGAAAGCGAATCATTAAATCAATTAATTAGCTTTGCTGGAGGGCTAACAGCGTTAGCGAGCGATAAGGTATTATTGAAAGAAATTAGTTCATTAGCCAATCGTAAATCAGATGATATGGCAAAAAGCTCTAGAATAATAAATATCTCTTCTAAGTCTAAACTATCTTTAAATAATGGAAGTTTGATAAATATTTTACCTCTTGCCGATAACTCAACTGATGTTAAAGTTTTAGGTAGGGTTGTTCGTCCTGGAAGCTACCCCGCGTTTGATTACTTTGAAAATAATAGAGATGCAACTACAGTCAAACCAATTTCTCTGAAAAAAGTTCTTGATGCAGCTGGTGGGTTCAATGACTCAATTTTTAGTAAAACCATTGATAAGCAAATTGTAATTCTGCGATTAGATGAGGATAAGTTTTATTCAAAAGAATTTTTAGTTAATTATGAAGACTCAAATGATTTTTTACTTGAGGTTAATGATAATATTCTAGTTTATGAGAAACCTAATTATGAAAATTTATTTTCCTACAGGATTGATGGAGAAATAAACAAGCCTGGAGTTTACCCTCTTGTTAAAGGATTGACAATTCAGGATGCTTTAAATTTAGCAGGTGGTTTAACAGAAATGGGTTCAATTAATAGTATTTCGGTTACAAAGAATCTTGAATTTTTAGATAGTTCTGGAGAAGCTACCCAAAATAGAGAGCTTGTTGGTAATATTTCTTCAAGTTTTGAAATTGGAAATAAAGATGAAATATTCATTCTTCCAAAATCGAATGTTGTAAAAGTAGGTGGTAATATTTACAGCCCCGGATTTGTTGCTTATGGTAATAATAGAATGACTATGTCCAAGGCCATTGAGCTAGCTGGCGGTTATAAGCCTTATAGTTTAAAAAAACAAGCATATGTTGTTAGATCTAATGGAGAAATAGAAAAGGCCGGCCTTTTTAGAGGTAGAATGAAATCGGTATTTCCTGGTGATTTTGTTTTTGTTCCTGTCGAAGATAATCCTAGCGATTTTGATATCACCACTTTTTTTGCTGATATAAGTTCAACGCTTGCAAATATAGCAGCTATATTGGTAATAATTGATCGAAATTAATGAAACTAATACTTTTGCGACATGGTGAAAGCCAATGGAATCTAGAAAATAGGTTCACTGGTTGGAAAGATGTTCCTTTAACGCCTAAAGGAATAATAGAAGCTGAATTTTCTGGAAATCAAATAAAAGATGAAAAAATTTCTATTAGTTCAATACATACGTCTCTACTTCAAAGAGCTATTCATTCAACAGAAATTGTGTCTGAAATTATTGGTTTTGAAAAAGATAATATAGTAAATGATTGGAGATTAAACGAACGTCACTATGGTGCACTTCAAGGACTTAATAAATCTGAAACCGCAAGCAAGTACGGCGAACATCAAGTTCATATTTGGAGAAGGAGTTATGATATTCCACCACCTTTATTAAAAGAAGATGATAAAAGACACCCAATTTTTAATGAAAAATTTAAGAAAATTAATGAAGCACTTCCTAATGGTGAAAGCCTAAAATGCGTAATTAAACGATTAAAACCATTTTGGAATACTTATTTCGAAGAGATTAAGAAATTAAAAGGTAATCATCTTATTGTTGCACATAGTAATTCTTTAAGAGCAATCATTAAATTATTAGATAATTTAAATGATTCTGAAATTATGTCGGTTAATATTCCTACTGGAGTACCCTTGGTTTATAGTTTTGATGATAGTTTTAATATTTTATCTAAAAAATATTTAATGAATAAGAGCTTATTAAAGAAAAAACAAGATTTAGTTATTAATCAAGGTAAAATATAATGAATTTAGATTTTACTGACATAAAGGTTTTACTCATAGGAGACTTTATGATAGATGACTACATTTTTGGTATTTCAAATCGAGTTTCTCCTGAGGCTCCTGTCCCTGTTATTACACCTCATCAAAATTACTGTGTTCCAGGAGGTGCAGGTAATGTAGCAATGAATCTATCTTCATTGGGAGCCAAAGTAACCTGTGTTGGTATTATTGGCAATGATAAATGGGGAGAAAAACTAGTCTCTATTTTAAATGATAAAAATATAGATACAACTCACCTACAAAAAATTAACAACCATATCACTACACTTAAACAAAGAATTTATCTTGATAATGAGCAATTTGTCAGAATTGATAAAGAAAAGACAATGAAATTAACAAATTATCCAAAAATTAAAAAAGAAGACTATGATCTAGTTATTTTATCAGACTACAATAAAGGAGTATTAAATGATTTATGGTTTGACATTAATGTTTTTGATAATGTATTCGTAGATCCTAAGAAAAAATCATTTAAAAACTATTATGGTGCCAAAGTAATAACGCCAAATTTAAAAGAACTTCAAATTGCTTGTGGCAAGAATCTAGAAAAAAAAGAAGATATAGTGGTTGAGTGTAATAACTTAATAAACAGATATAATTTTGACTACATAGTAGCTAAACAAGGAAGTAAAGGAATGACTGTAGTAGGTAAAAATAATTTTTCTAAGCATATTTTAGCTCATAAAGTTTCTCAGCCAGATGTTACAGGTGCTGGTGATACTGTTATTGCATCTTTATCCCTCTTTTATACTAAAACAGGTGACTTAGAATGTTCTGCAAAATTTGCAAACGCTGCTGCTGCTGTTGCTGTTGGAAAAATCGGAACTAGTTATGTTCAACTAAGTGAATTGGAAGATTTAAATATTATAAGCTAATTTTATTTAATCTTAATTAACATAAGTAATCCCAATCATGGACGATAATTCATTATTAAATTTTTCCAATGATAATTCTATAAATAAGTTTGAACTAATTTTTTTGCTTAATTGCAATAATGACTCATCGAAATCTTTGCCTACTTCATTTTTAATTATATTAGAATAATCAATTTTTTCAGTAAACGGATAAAAATACTGTCCATAAATTTGACCTAGCGAAATCACATAATCATTAAGATTTATTTCATAATAAAAATACAACATTTTCACCCTATTGTTATTAGGTAAGATAAAAGCATTTCCTATAGTTTGTGAATTATACATCCAACCGGGAGGGTAGGCTCTAGTAAAATAGAATGAATCAACGCCTGGAGGATGAGAAGAACCTCCTTGATATGTTGTTTTTAATCTTTCAAATAAAAATAAATGATTATTGTATTTTAATTCTAGACCTATTAACCCATCAAAATTACTTGCGTATCTATTGAGCCTCAAACCACTCTTATCTTCAAAAAAAATTTGGTAATAAGATTTAAAATAATTTATATCTGAGTTTGTTTTTATTGATATATCCCACATTCCTCTAACATCTCCAAGAGCATTCCCTTGATCTTCAATTGTCCCACGATTATCTTCACTTTTGTCTCCAAAAAATACCCTTATATAGTCTTCAATTGATGATGGTTGCAATCCATATTCTTTTGATGCTCCTCCCCATATTGTTGTGTGATGTAATCCACCAGTTAGTATTATTTTATTAAATTTTTTTGAAATATATAGTTTCTTATCATGTAGAAAAGGGGCTTTTGTTATTTGGTCATTTTTTTCCATTAAACCATGGTAGAGCTCAAATTTAAAATCTACACCTTTATATTCTTTCGTTGTTGTAAATCCAAGCCTTGGGATTGGAATTGCATTTCCACTTTCAATCATAGAGCCACTACTTATTTTACTATTCTCAGAAGAAGTAGAAGGTAAAAATCTTCCAAAAATTAATTCAGAATCTTTTATATTATATTTTATATATGCAGATGTAAAAATTATGTTGTCTTCGAAAATTGTAGGTGAAATGTTTATGTACACTCTATTGTTATGAAAACTGTAATTAGGCACAACTAATAAAGAATTTTCTTTATTTAATCCTTTAAATTTTTTAGAAAACATATTTGAATGATTTGAGCCATTATAAATAGAAATTGAGAAATTACTAGCTGATTGTTGTGAAAATATGTTCCCAAGAAGTAAAATGCAGGGAAAGAAATATTTAATTAAAAAACTACCTAATTTTTTCTTGTTCAACATAAAATTTCCAATCCATTATTTCAACTTGTGCATATTCTGAAACCTTAACTGACTGAAAATCCTTAGATGGATATACTCTATTTTCTTTACCATTAATCAAGAGATCTATTGGCATCGAAAAGTTATTATTTACATTATTCCACCTATAGTTAAAAGTATTTTTAGTTTGATAATATTCTAGTACAGGTTGATTGGGTGTATAAAAATATTGCTCTGCAAAATACCAAAAATCTTTTCCAGTTTTTTCTTCAACTTTTGTAAAAAAATCTTTTGTATCAGCAAAGCCTTTTGCATTTTCAATCATGAATTCTTTTAAGATTTCGAACCATATTTGGTCATTATCTATCACACTTCTAAGTGTATGCATTACCCAGGCTCCTTTCATATATGTGTCGCCATGAAGTGCCCAGTGATTTTGGTCTTCAAAACCTACAATTGGAATCTTATTTACAATTCGATTTTTAATAGTGTTTAGATAGTGAACACCCACTTCATAACTATTAAATTTATCTTCAAAGAATAAAGCTTCAGAATAAACTTGTAATCCTTCATGAATCCAAATATGTGTTGGATCCGATGCAGTGACGCTATTTCCAAACCACTCATGACCTGTTTCATGAATTATTAAAGGATCTATAACACCATACATTGGCCAACTTTTGCTTCTTAACCCATTATAAATACTAAATCCATTTCCATATGTTACTGCAGACTGGTGCTCCATGCCAAGGTATGGTACTTCAATCAACTTATAGCCATCTTTATACCATTGGTAATCACCAAAATATTTTTCATAAAATCTTATCACTTCTTTTGCTTGTGGAAAATAATTAGATGCAAGTTCCTTGTTATAATCTAAAACATAATGATTCATAAAATGAACTGTACTGTTTTTAATGAGCGTATCTTGAACTGTTACATAACTACCTATCTGAACCGATATATTATAATTATTTATTGGATTGCTTACAAACCATTCGAATGAAGTTTTATTATCATTTTCTGCAACACTTCTCAATTTCCCATTTCCTACTGCAACCATGTCAGAAGGTACAGTATACACCATTCTCACACTGTCTCCTTCTGCAGTAATATGATCCTTGTTTGGCCACCAAATTCTTGCTCCTTCTCCTTCGCAAGAAACAGCAACCCAATCACGTCCGTCTTTATCTTTAGACCATGTAAATCCTCCAGCCCACGGTGGATTATCTGCAGATTGTGGCACTCCATTGTAGAAAACTGTAAATTCAAAAATAGTATTTTTAGGAATGTTGGATGGGAATTTTATTAATACTGAATCAAGCTCCCTTTCAAAATGCAATTTCTTTTTTTTAAATGTAACTTTTTTAATGTTTAAATTTTCTGCTAAATCTACTTGAAGTTGATTTAAATCTTTTAAGCTTTTTGCTTTAATAGTTACAAAACCATCTATGGATTTATTCTGTATATCAAAATCAATATTGATATCATAGAATGAAACTCTATATGAAGATCTATTTTCATTTAAATAACCCATAAGATGATTATTTTTTGTTAGTTCAGGAAGACCATAACTATTTCCGTGAGGCCTATTCCCTTGTGTTAATAGAAATGAACTTATAAGAATGCTAAAAATTATTTTTTTCATAATAAGTCCTTGATTTAAAAAGATTATTTGCAAAAATCACATAATATAAAATAGCACAAAGCATAAACCATATTACAATCGCAAAAGCTTCTTTAATAATAAATAACAAGTAAATTAATATTATATATATAATCCATTTTAACCATAACGGCTGAGACCACAGTTTTAAAAGAAAGCTCATCATAAAAAATTACAACATATTTTTGAATAATTTTTGTTTAGAAATGAATTTTATTCTTTTATAGTATAGTGATCCAACAATCAGACCAAAGGGTAGACCTACGGAAGGAGCTTCAATTCCATTGCCAAAAAGTCCCAAACTTAAAGTATATACCAATATTAGATTCCCCCATATAAATTGTTGATTATTTAGATCTTCATTAAAAGATTTATATAGGTAATAAAATATTGATAAGTAAAAAACTATACCAACTATACCAGTTTCAGAAAGAATTAAAAAATATTGATTATGAGGATGATTGTAATGAATAAGCCAATCGTAAAGACCGTCCCTTGCAAAATAAAAAAATCCTTCAATGCCAAAAAAATCTTTATTGAAATCACCAAACCTATTAAAACCTATGCCTAAAATTGGACTTTTTGAAAAAAGATTAAGCGCATCAATCCAAGAGTTCATTCTATAAAATATATTAATTGTTGTGTAATCAACAGAAAATATTCTAGTTATTACATTTTGATTAAAAACTGCAATTAAAAAGGGAATTGATAAAAAAGAGAATATTCTTTTTAAGTTAATTTCCTGAAAATTCAATTTTGCATGTTTTACGAAATAAAAAATTAATGTTAATAAAACTCCAATAATTGCTTGCCTTGAATTTGCAAGAAGAAAAACTGTTAAAAGTAAAAATAAGATGAAAAATTCATAATTTTTTTTAAGAGAGCCTGTAAAGAAAAATGATATAATAATAAATCCAATAAAATTGCCTGCTGAATTTTTTGTAGGAAAAAATCCTGAGAAAAGCTCCATTGGACCGTAAAATAAAAAGTTAAATTTCAATGGAGTGGTGAAGTGTAAGATTGATAAAATGGCAAACACTGAAAAGGTATAATAAAAAAAATTAAATAATTTTTTAATTTTTAGATCACTCAATCCAAAAGTTGAAAAATATAAAAAAGGAATAAATGTGAAAAAAATTCTTCCTTCTGTCCTAAGATACTTGACATTAAAAATATCAAAAAAATTAATATTTGAAATAAAAATTAAGTGGAAAAATAAAAAAAATATATAAAGCAATATTAAAAAATTCACAGGACTTATTTCTTCTGTTTGAGTGCTTTTAACAATAAATAGAAATAGCATTATTGATATCATAAAAAGATAGAAAAATGGAAATTTCATGAAAATTGTCGAAAGATAGAATAGAATTTCCATGAATGAAATATGTGTTTACATCTTTTTCTTTATTGTCAATGCAATATTATATGAACAAAAGAGAAGATGAATAAAACTAAAAATGTATATTAAAACCAGTATAATACCTGGGCCATAAGGAAACGTAGGATACGTTGGAGAGTCTAAAAGAACCAAATAATTTTCGGTTTTTACTTTATTAACTAACTCAATTTCAAGTTCATTATTTAAACTATTTAAAGCAAAGTAATCTTGATTAAGATCGTTAAGAAGAGATTTTTCTTTTAGAATTAAATCCGGAGATTTAATAATATTATTTTCATTTTTAAAATTAGAATAATTTTTTTCTGATTCTTTAATATCCAACTTAATTTCATCTATCCTTGATTGAAGATACATTATAGCGGTTTTAGCTTGAAGTTGACTTTTTTCATTATAGAAATCGTTTAAAACTAGAAATAATTCATTAGCGAGATTTTGACTCAACTCTTTCGAGTCAGAAATTATTGATATGGTTGTTAACCCAGAATATTCTTCAATAAAATATATATTATCTTTTAATTCACTATAGGCATTATCGATCAAAAAATTTTGATAATCATCCAACGCTGAATCATTAAAAAGATTTTTGTATGTAAACTTGATATTTGTTACTAGGGTATTTTTATTATAGTGGTTTATTAAATTTATATTATCTAACTCAATTCTATTTTTTTCTAAAAGTGGTAATAAAGATGATTTGGCATGAATTAAGTCGGGGAGATAGAATGAATTCGAGTTTTTTGTTTCGAGAAAGCCATATGTATTTGCAACACTAGCAATTTGAGACTGAATATCGTCCTCTTCATAAAAGGGATATAAAGAAAAAGAGCTTTTATATTTTGTATCATTAAAAATTAAAAAAAGTGTAAAAATCGTCAAAGAAATTAAGATTGATTTCTTTATTCTCTTTGCATTAAGAATAATATTTATTAATTGTTTTAGATTAATCATTATTTAAAAAATGTAATGGTAAAAAAAGTTGAATACCAATCTTTTTATAATAGTTTATCATCAATAATATTGAAGAAATTGAATTAAAAATTAAGACAGAAAAAATGCTGCCAATAATCATAAAATTTAAAGTAAGATAATAAAAAAACGGCAAACTTATCAAAAAAGAAAAGGTGAAAATTTTACTCATTTGTATTTCATATCCAGTAATTACATATAATTCATTTATTGGTCCACAAATAGATATTACATTAAAAGCAAAAAGGAGTAAAATCAGTGATTTATAGCTGAAGTCAATATTGAAATAGTATTTAATATATGACGAAAGCATAATGATTATTATTGAAACAACAAGATTTATCAAAAAAACAATTAAGTTTCTTTGATTATAGATTTTTTCAACTTCCCCTTTTTTATTTAAAATTCCTGATATTTGCGGTATTGTTGATGCAAAAAAAGCTCTCAAAATTATTAGCATTAGTGAGCAAATTTTATTAAGAATCTTAAAAATAGCAGCATCTTCATAATTTTCTAAAATACCAAAAATGATTATAGGTAATTGTGCTGCCACTAAAATAATTAAACCACTTATAAAAATTGGAAAAAGATTAGTATAAAATATTTTGATTTTATCCAAATTTACAATCTTAAAAAAATCAACTCTAATATGAAATTTTAAAAAGAATAATTGTATTAAAACCAATAAAGATAATGAAAATACAAAGATTTTAATTCCTGTAAATTGTTGAATTTCTGATAAAAGAAATATTAAAAAAGCACTGATAATAAAAGGTGAATGCAGGAAAATGCTAAAAAGATTAATATAGTTTTTTGATCTAATATAGTTTGAAAAGACAATATTTATGGATAGTAAGCTAGCAGTTAAAAGACCCCAAAATAAATTATTTGGTATTATATCTTTAATGAATATTAGACCTAATATTAAAATACTACAAGTCTGAAAAATATATTTAATTAAAAAATCACTATCTTTAAATCTTTCATTCAGCTTTTCTTTAGATTTCAAAACATCAAAGTCGCTTCCGAATCTTAAAAGATGTGAAAATATAAGAGCCCCACTATGGATAAAGGAAAAAATTCCTAAATAACTATCATTTATATTTGAAATTTTCCCTAAAAATAGAAATCCTGATAGGAGTCCAAGAAAAGAAAAAGTAATAGGGAAAAAAGATTTATCGAAGATTCGATTGTATTTAATTTTTAGCTTTCTAAACATATGTTTAATTTATATAATAAATATCAGAATATTAGAATTTAAAGGGCCCATAGCTCAATTGGTTAGAGCAACGGACTCATAATCCGCAGGTTCGGGGTTCAAGTCCCTGTGGGCCCACAGATGAGCTCGCATTCATATATTAAAAACTCTTTAAACAAAAATATTTTCATAAATATTAATGGTAAACTGTTTGTTCGTAGTGAAGCTAAAATTTCAGTTTTTGATAGTGGCTTTCTTTTAGGTGATGGCGTTTGGGAAGGTATAAGACTGCATGATTCGTCTTTAGTTTTTATTGAAGATCATTTAGAAAGACTTTATAGTAGCGCAAAGGGTATTTCTTTAGATATCCCATTAACACCAAATGAAATTGTTAATGAAATAAACAAAGTGTTATCTAAAAACAAGATGAAAAATGATGTTCATATAAGATTGATAATTTCACGTGGAGATAAAATAACACCATATCAAAATCCAAATGCAAATGTAGGGCCTATCAATTTTGTTATTATTCCAGAACATAAAAAGGTGGATAAAGATATTTACAGCAATGGAATTGAAATTGGCAGAGTATCAAATATTAGGCCAAATGATAGAATATTAAGCCCCCAATATAATTCTTTAAGTAAGCTCAATTGTATTTTGGCTAGTATTAAAGCTAACAAACTAGGATTTGATGAAGGAATTATGAATGACCTGAATGGGAATATTAGTACATGTAATTCAACCAATCTTTTTTTTATAAAAAATAATGAAGTAATTACATCATCAGGGAAGTATTGTTTGAATGGTATAACCAGAAAAAAAATTATTCAAATTTGTAGTAATAATGATATTATTTGCTCTGAATTGGACTTTACATTTGATGATATAGCTGATTGTAATGAAGCTTTTGTAACTGGTACTTTTGCGGGTGTTATACCTGTTTCGCAAATAGAGGGCAGAAAACTAAAGTCAATAAATTCAAACTCATTAGTAAATAGAATTAGATTTTTATACAATGATTTAATTAGAGAATATATTGATTGATATGAAAGTTGCTTGCTGGTCTGGCCCAAGGAACATTTCAACAGCATTGATGAGATCGTGGTCATCAAGACAAGATACATTTGTTTCTGATGAGCCATTTTATAGTTATTATTTAAATCAGACCGGATACAATCATCCAATGAGCAAAAAAATTATTAATTCATATAATTTTAATAAAAAAAATATCATTAATTATTTACAATCTGAAATTCCTGATAATAAAAAGGTTTGGTACCAAAAACATATGGCCCACCATATATTAGAGTTGGATGACTTGTCATGGATTGAAAAATTTGATAATTGTATTTTAATTAGAGAACCAAAATATGTAATAAATTCATATATAAAAAAAAATAATCTAAAAAGTATTTTGGAGTTAGGTTATGTTCAACAATATGCTATAGCTGAGTACCTTATCAAAAAAAAAATAAATTTTTTTGTAATTGATTCAGATAAGTTATTAGATAATCCTACTCAAGTTTTAAAGAGTTGGTGCAATCATCTTAATTTAGGATTTGATAAGGCAATGCTTTCATGGAAAAAAGGACCGCATAAGCAAGATGGAATTTGGGGATCTCATTGGTATGACAATATTTATAGTTCTAGCAAATTCATAAAGAAAAAAAATATTTTATCAGAAAATTATAAAAAATTTGCTACTATCTATGATGAGGCCCAATCATATTATAAAAAACTATATAACTTAATAGTTTAATTTACTATTATTGCACAATGAAAAACGTTGTTTGGCATAAAACCACAATCAAGAAAGACGATAGAACTAAGTTGCTAAATCAGAAGCCTTTTCTTCTTTGGTTTACTGGTTTAAGTGCAAGCGGTAAATCGACCATTGCTAATATTGTTGAACAAAAACTCTTTAATTTACACTATAAAACTTATTTGCTTGACGGTGACAATGTAAGGCACGGTTTAAATAGAGATTTAGGATTTGATGAAGAAAGTAGAATCGAAAATATTAGAAGAGTCGGAGAAGTATCAAAATTATTCTTAGATGCTGGTATCATTGTGCTCACAGCATTTATTTCACCCTTCAAATCTGATAGAGAGCTTGTAAAGTCTTTATTTAATAAGGGTGAAATTTTAGAAGTCTTTATTGATAGCTCTTTAGAAACATGTGAAAAGAGAGACCCAAAAGGCATGTATTTAAAAGCTAGGAAAGGTGAAATTAAGAATTTTACAGGTATTAGTTCACCGTATGAGGCTCCTGAAAATGCTGAAATACATATCGCAAATGATAATATTTCACCTGAAAAAGCAGCTGACCAAATAGTAAATTATTTATTAGAAGAAAACTATATTCAAAACTGAACTAATGGAGTTATACTAATGAAATATTCAATGTTTATTGGAAGATGGCAACCTCTTCATAAAGGCCACTTATGGCTAATTAATCAAAGATTAAAAGAAGGAAAGAGAGTCTGGTTGGCTATTAGAGATGTTAAGCCAGATGAAAACAACCCTTGGACTGCTCAAGAAATAGAAAAAATGATACATGAAGGTGAACTAAAAGATTTAATTGCTGATGGAAGTGTAATCACCTCTATAATTCCTGATATTGAATCTGTTAATTATGGCAGAGGTGTTGGCTATGATATTATTGAACATAAGCCTCCAAAAGAAATAGGTGAAATTTCTGCAACTTTAATTAGAAGTCAGATGAGAAAAGATGGAAATCTTTAAATTTGAGAGATCATTTTAAAAATTATAAAATGCAAAAACTAGATTTTCTTTTCGTAGGATTTGATAAAAGTGGAAGTACATGGTTGCACAAAAATTTAATGTCTCATCCTCAAGTTTACGTTCCGAAAGAAAAAGATTTATATTTTTTTGATAGATATTATTCTAGAGGCCTTAAATGGTACCATAGTTTTTTTAAAAAAGGTTTCAATGATTCTAAGATAAAATCAATCGGAGAGCTTTCACATGATTATATTTATTCTGAAAAAGCTGCAAAAAGAATCAAAGAATATAATCCAAATATCAAAATAATAATTACCTTTAGAGATCCTATTGATAGATATTTATCATTATTGAACTTTAGCATAATGAAGGGAAGTATTACAAAGTTTGAAGCCTCAAATATTAATAGACATCCAGAGATAATTTCAAGAGCAATTGTAAGCAATTACATTAAAAAATATCTTGAAATTTTTGAAGAAAAAAATATTCTATTGCTTGATTACGTTGATTTAAAAAACAATCCTAAATTTTTTTTGCAGTCTTTTTATAAGTTCATATGTGTAGATAATTTTTTTGATTCAAATCTTATAAATAAAAAAATAAATAAGACAAAATCTCATCGTTTTTTCTTGCTCAACTGGTTTATTTTTAGGTTAGGAAAACTAGCAAGATTTTTTGGCTTTAACTCATTAATAGCTCAAGTAAGAGGAAATAAGTTTATAAATACTCTTCTTTATAAGAAAAATAAGAATAATATTGTTAACTTAGATACAGTTGATGAAAAATTTTTAATTAAATTAACTGAGGACTATAATAAAATAAAAGAAATGAAAAATTCCAAAAATGAAGAATATTAAGCTCGTCAATGATACCATTTCTAACGAAGATATTGACTATTTAATTGAATGGTTAAAACAATATCCTAGACTCACCAAGGGTCCAGTAACAGAAGAGCTTGAAAAAAAGTTTGCAAAAAAAATGGAATCAAAATATTCAGTTTTTTGCAATTCTGGTTCTTCTGCAAATTTATTAATGCTACAATGCATTCTTGAAAATAATTTAGTTTCAAAAGGGTCAAAAGTCGTTGTTCCTACTCTTTCATGGGCTACAGATTATTCTCCAGTTGTACAATTAGGATTTCAACCTATTTTGTGTGATGTAAATAACAATGATCTGTCACTTGATCTTGAACACTTTGAAGCAATTTGTAAAAACGAAAAACCATCAGCAGTAATCTTGGTATCTGTATTAGGTTTAGTTCCAAATATGAATGAAATTTTAAAAATATGTCAGCAATATAATGTTTTATTACTCGAAGATAACTGTGAATCTTTAGGTTCAAAATTCAATAATCAACTACTTGGAAATTTTGGAGTTATGTCATCTTTTTCAACTTATTTTGGGCACCATATATCAACCATAGAAGGAGGTTTTATAACAACAAATGACGAGGATGTTTACAGTACACTTTTGATGTTACGTAATCATGGTTGGGACAGGGATTTATCCAAAGATAGACAACAAAATTTAAGACAAAAATGGAATATAGACTCATTCAATGCTCTTTATACATTTTATTTGAATGGGTTCAATTTCAGATCAACAGACTTGCAAGCTTACATTGGCTTGAAGCAAATTGATAAAATTGATAGTATTTGCAAAAAGAGACAAGACAACTTCAAATTTTATCAAAATAATATAAAAGAAAATATTTTAAATATACAAACTCGAGAAAATGATTTTATTTCAAATTTTGCATATCCGGTTGTATCACATAAAAAAAAGCAAATTGTTGAACGATTAGTTAAAAATAATATTGAAGTTAGGCCACTAATTGCAGGATCTATTGGCAATCAGCCTTTTTATAAAAAAGATTATGGTTTGAACGATTTACCAAACGCCAGTATAATTGATAAGTTCGGTATTTACATTCCAAATCATCCTGGTTTAAATGAAGAAGAAATAATTTTTATTTCTCAACTAGTAAATGGAGGATAATTAAATGAAAACAGCTTTAGTTACAGGAGTGTCAGGACAGGATGGTTACTATCTTTCAAAGCTTCTTTTAGAAAAAGGGTATAAAGTAATTGGACTCTTTCGCAGAAACAGTAGATATGATTTAAGAGAATTTCAATCAGAGATTAACAATGAAAATTTTTATGCTGAAATAGGTGATTTAACAGATTTATCATCATTGATTAGTATTTTAAAGAATTATGATGTAGAAGAATTTTATAATCTTGCTGCTCAGAGTCATGTAGGTATTTCTTTTACTAATCCTATATCTAGTACAGAAATCAATGCAACAGGTACTTTAAATTGTCTTGAAGCAATAAGAATTTTAAATAAAGATATTAAGTTTTATCAGGCATCTAGCTCTGAATTATACGGAGACACCGAAGCTGAATTTCAAGATGAAAATACAGTGTTTAGACCAAGAAGTCCTTATGGCTGCTCAAAACTGTTCGCATACTCTATAACTAAAAACTATAGAGAAGCTTATGACATGTTTTCTTCTAATGGTATTCTATTCAATCATGAGTCACCTAGAAGATCAGTCAATTTTGTAACAAGAAAAGTTACATCAAGTTTTGCAAAAATATTTTCAGGAAAACAAGATATGCTTGAAATTGGTAATTTAAATGCAAAAAGAGATTGGGGGTATGCTAAAGATTATGTTGAAATGATCTGGAGAATTTTAAATCATACAGAACCCGATGATTTCGTTATAGCAACTGGTAAAGTATTTTCCGTAAAGTATATGATTGAGTTAGCTGGAAACTATTTTGATTATGATATAAAATGGGAAGGATCTGGAGTTGATGAAATTGGTTTCGATTCTAAATCAGGTAAAAAATTAGTGAAGGTTAATCCACAACATTTTAGGCCAGCCGAAGTTGAGTATTTAAGAGGAGATTTTTCTAAAGCTAAAAATATTTTAGGTTGGGAGCCAAAAACTTCTTTTGAAGAACTAATTGAGTTAATGTGTAAACATGATGAAAAGCTCTTCAAATAAAAAAATAGCTCTTATTACAGGTTCTAATGGTCAAGACGGTTTTTATTTAAACAAACTTCTTTGTAGTAAAAATTATGATGTTATTAGAATAGAAAAAAAAAATACTTTTTTTAATGATACTAAAATAAATCATTCTAGTATTTTAGAACCAGAAAAAATCAAAATTCTTTTTAATAAATATAATATTTCTGAAGTATACCATTTAGCTGCAAAAGTTCTTTCCACTGACGAAAGAATAAATGATGAATTAAACAAAGATTCATTTAATGAGAACTTAAATGTAAATGTTATTAGTTTTCATACCATAATTGTCAATTCTCATATTAATACCAAAATTTTTTACCCTACTTCTTCATATATATTTGAACCTATCAATGGCAAATTGAATGAAAGTGCAAAAATAAACCCAAAAAATCTGTATGCTATAAATAAGGCCACGTCTTTTTGGGTTGCTAAAAATTATAGATTTAATTTTAATAAGTTTATTTCTACTGGTATAATGTTTAACCATGAGTCTAAAAAAAGAACCAATTCTTATATAACAAAAAAAATTATCAATCAAGCTAAGGAAATAAAAAAAGGACAAAGAAATTTTTTTGAAGTTCAAAATAAAAACCAATTAGTAGATTGGGGTCATGCTGAAGATTATGTTAGAGCGATGTATAAAATTTTACAACTAGATAAGCCAGATGATTTTATTATTTCTAGCGGCAATTTATACTCAATAGCTGATTTTATTAGAATAGTTTGTAAAAAATTAGATATTAAATTTTCTGATAGAATAATTAAATCAAAATTAGATGTTGATGATGAGTATTTTTATGGAGATAATTCAAAATTAATTAATACTACCGGTTGGAAGCCCATAAAGCAAATTGATGATATTATTGATGAAATGATATGAAAAAAATTCTAATTATTCATGATCAAATGCTGACGAAGGGTGGATCAGAGAGAGTTTTTACATACTTAGCTGATACTTTTAGCAATGCAGACCTATTTACTTTAACATATAATAAGAAAACATCCTTAGATTTTTCGAGATCTAATGACTTAAAGGTCTCCAATTTTTTTAATTTTTTAATTAGAAATTCTACTACTTTTAAGTTTCTTTTTCCATTGACTACATACTATTTTCAATTTAAAAATTTTAAAGATTATGATTTAATAATTTCTTCTTCTGCAACGTGTGCTAAGTATATACGTAATTTTTCAGGAAAACATATATGTTATTGCTATGTTCCTACAAGAGCCATTTGGGAAATTGATAACTACTTTCCCAAAAATAGTATCATAAAAACCCTTTTTAAATTCTTGTTACCATATTTCAAATCAAGAGATTTAAAAACAGCAAACTATATAGATTTATACATTGGAGATTCTAAGGATGCTGCTAGAAGAATTAAAAAAACTTATTTCAAAAACGCTAAATATGCTTTCAGCCCAATAAATTTTGAAAAATATTCAACTTTCTTTTCAAATAAAAAGAAAGATTATTTTTTAATAGTTTCAAGATTAGATTATTGGAAAAGAGTTGATATAGCTATTGATGCTTTCAATAAAAATGGAAAAAAATTAATTGTTGTTGGAAGTGGGGAAGCCTATACTTCTTTGAAAAGGAAAGCAAAAGATAATATTATTTTTTTAAATCATGTTTCGGATGATGAGTTAGGCAGTTTATATTCACGAGCAAAATGTTTAATATTTACTCCAGACATAGAACATGGTCTTATTCCAATTGAGGCAAATGCTTGCGGTACTCCTGTTGTATGTTATGGGGCTGGAGGAGTGTTGGATACTATGATTAATTACAATGGTAGTAATAAAGAAATTGCTACTGCAGTTTTTTTTGATAAACAGAACGCAGAATCTTTGAATTGTGCTTTAGAAGTGTTTGATAAAGTTAATTTTAATTATGAAAGTTTAAGAAAAAATGCCGAAAGATTTTCTATTCCAAGCTTTCAATCAAATATAAAGAAAATTATATCAAAAAGTTTTGAAACAAATTATTAATTTCACAAATTCAATACGTGAAAAAAGACTTTAAAATCGGAATAATTGGTACTGGGTACGTAGGTACTGCAATTAAATTGTTTTTTGAAAAACTAATTTCTGTAGAAACTTTTGATATTATAAAAGAGTGTTCAACAAGCTCAATAGAAGAGCTAGTTAGTAAGTCTAATATTATTTTTTTATGCCTTCCAACTCCAATGAACAAGGACGGTTCTACAAATTTTGATATAATTAATGATGTATTAGATGAAATAAATTCTTTCTATTCCGCTAAATCAGAGAAAACATTTGTCATTAAATCTACCATTCCAGTGGGAACTACAAAGGACTTTATTGATAAGTTTAATAGATTAGAGTTAGTTTTTAACCCTGAGTTTTTACGTGAGGCAAGTTTTGTAGAAGATTTTTCTAATCAAAACAGAATAATTTTAGGTTATAATAAAAGAAATGATTTGATATTTAATTTATATAAAGAATATTTCCCTAATACCGAAATTATTGAGGTTGATTCCTCTACTGCTGAGATGGTTAAATACCTTGTAAATTGTTTTCTAGCAACAAAAGTCTCTTTTGCCAATGAAATGAAGTTATTTTGTGATGCTAAAAAAATTAACTACAATGATATCATTAAGATTGCGATTAAAGATGTTAGATTAGGAGAGTCTCATTGGCAGGTACCAGGCCCTGATGGGAAAAATGGTTTTGGAGGATCTTGTTTTCCAAAAGATATTGTATCCCTTATTGAGCAATTTAAAATAGCCAATGTAAATTCTTATGTTATTAAAGCAGCTTGGCAAAGGAATTTTGATATCGACAGACCCGATCACGACTGGTTAAAACTAAAAAACAGGGCTGTGGTTTAATATTGATTAAAATTAATATATATTTTGCTATAATTATTTATTATAATAGTCCATGCTTGATTTAAATAAATATTTAAATGAACTATCAAATAATATAAAAAACGAAAAAGTTTTATCTGATTTAAAATCTATTCAAAATGAAATTATAAATGAATTAAATGATAGTAAAATTATCATTTTTGGCAATGGAGGTAGTGCATCAATTGCAGACCATTTTGCAGTTGATATGACCAAAAATGCTGGTTACAAAACACTTTCATTAAATAATGCTCCACTTATAACTTGTTTAGCCAATGATTTTGGGTATGACCAATGGGTTTCAAAATGCATTGATTATTATGCAAGCGAAAATGATATTGCTATATTTATTAGTTCAAGTGGTAAATCAGAGAATATGATAAATGGATGTAATAATGCAAAAAACAAAGGTTTAAAGACAATTACATTAACTGGTTTTGATCAAAATAATCCTTTAAGTACTCTTGGTGATTATAATTTATGGGTTAATTCAAATTCTTATAATATTGTAGAGAACTTGCATCAAATATGGCTACTATCATTAGTTGATTTATTAATTGGTAAATCTGAATATCCTGCAAATTAATGATTAAATCATTATTCGATGTAATTTTATCATTTATTATGCTATTAATTTTTTTACCTTTGCTGTTAATCATATCAATAATAATCTTTCTAGAAAACGGAACTCCAATTTTGCATAAGAGAAAAGTACATTTGAATGAAAAAGAAACCTTCTATTTTTATAAGTTTAGAACAATGAAATTAAATGCAGATAAAATTTTAAAAAAGCTGCTAAGTGAAAATGAAGATTTGAAAACAGAATATAACAAGTTTTTCAAAATTAAAAATGATCCAAGAATTACCAAAATAGGGCATTTTTTGAGAAAAACAAGCTTAGATGAATTACCTCAAATATTAAATGTATTGATGATGCAAATGTCATTGGTAGGACCGAGGCCTAAAACACCAGAAGAGTTAAAAAAATATTTTCAAAAATCTGATTATCAAAAACTATTTTTAGTTAAACCTGGAATTACTTGTACTTGGCAGGTTTCAGGTAGGTCAAATTTGAGCTATGATGAAAGAAGAAAGCTAGATTTAGATTATTCGCAAAATAGAAACTTTTGTTTAGATTTAAGAATATTATTTATGACTTTATTAGTTCCATTTAAACGAAACGCATACTAAAAAATGAATATTTTGGTTACAGGAGGTGCTGGTTACATTGGTAAAATTTTTATCAACAAGTTTTCTGACAAATTTCATAATATTTTTGTTTTAGATAACCTTTATGACAGTTTTAATAGAAATTTTCCCGATAATGTCGTGTTTATTCATTCAGATTTCGGAAACCCAGAACAGCTAGATAATATTTTCTCTAATGAAATTGATTGTGTTTTTCACTTTGCAGCCTATGCTCGCATTGGTGAGTCTAATTCAAATCCTGCACCCTTTTTTGATAATAATGTCTCTCAATTGATTTTATTATTAAATAAAATGAATGATTATAATTGTAAAAAAATTATTTTTTCATCTTCAGCTTCAGTTTTTGGTAATCCAAAGTATATACCAGTTGATGAAAAACATGATAAACTTCCAATTAGCTCTTACGGTGAAACTAAATTGATTGGAGAAAATATTTTGTCCTGGTATTATAAGGCCTATAACATAAATAGTATTTCTTTGAGATACTTTAATGCTGCTGGTGCTTATAAAAAAATTGGTGAAGATAGAAAGCATGAGACACACATCCTTCCAATTTTATTTGATGCTATTAAGACAAAAAAAATATTTAATATTTTTGGAAATGATTACAATACAAATGATGGAACATGTATAAGGGACTATATTCATGTTGAAGATTTAGTTGATGCCCATTTATTAGCTTATAATAATTTGAATGATATTAAACACGCTTCATTAAACCTAGGTTCAGAAAAAGGTGTTTCAAACTTAGAAATTGTTAAAACTGTTTCTGAAGCACTAAACAAAAAAGTTAATTACAAATTCCTAGAAAGAAGAGCCGGCGATCCGGATATGTTAATTGCTTCTTCATCTAAAGCAAAAAAAATGTTGTCTTGGGAAAATAATCATTCGTTCAAAGATATAGTAAATTCATTAATTGCATATTATGGTTTATAATGATTATTAGTCGAACACCACTAAGAATCTCCTTGGTTGGAGGTGGAACAGATATGAAATATTTTTATTCTAAAATTCCTGGTAAAGTAATTTCTTTATCTATCAATAAGTATATATATATTATTGTTAAAAAGCGTTTTGATAAAAAAATTGTTCTTAATTATAGTAAAAGAGAAATAGTTAGCGATATAGATAAACTTCAACATTCTTTGGTAAGAGAAAGTTTAAGAATCTGTAATATTAAATCATCAATTGAAATTACTTCTTTAGCTGATATTCCGTCCCAAGGGTCTGGATTAGGGTCTTCAAGCACATTTACGGTTGGATTGCTAAGTGCTTTATTTGCATATAAAGGAGAGAAGGTTTCTCAAGAACATATAGCAGAATTAGCATGTAAAATTGAAATAGATATTTGCGGAGCGCCAATTGGAAAACAAGATCAATATGGAGCAAGTATTGGGGGAGTTAAAGCTATTTCTTTTAATTCAGATGATTCTGTGGATATTTCCAAAATTGACGATAAAAATAATCTTTATAACAATATTGAAAACCAACTAATAATTGTTAATTCGAATTTAACCAGATCAGCATCCAAAGTATTAAAAAAACAAGAAAAAAATTTTAAAAAGAATGCTGAAAAGCTTAAAAAAATTGTATCAATGGTTGATGATTTTGGTAATTATTTAATTAACCAAGATTTTGAAAAAATTTTTGATTATTTGAATGATTATTGGAAAATAAAGAGTCAGTTAGTAGAAGATAAGAGAAAAATTGAACTTGAAAAAATTTACAATCACTTCGTTCCTAAGTATTGCCACTCAGGTAAAATATGTGGGGCAGGGGGTGGAGGATATTTTATGTTCTTTGCAAGAGATTTAAAATTAATTGATGATACTTATCACTATCATCCAATAAAAATTGACAAAGAAGGAACTGTAATAATCTACAATAATCACATATAGAATTAATACCTGTAATCATCCTTTTTATATGGACCATTAACATCAACTCCAATGTAATCTGCTTGATCTTCAGAAAGCCTTGTTAAATCAGCATCTAAATGTTTTAGATGTAATTTTGCTACTTCTTCATCAAGTTTTCTTGGAAGGTCATAAATTCCAGTACTAGGTTTTTCTTTAGCTAGAAATATTTGAGCAAGTACCTGATTTGAAAATGAAGTAGACATTACAAAGCTTGCGTGGCCAGTTGCACATCCTAAGTTTACTAATCTCCCCTCAGCTAATAAAAATATTTGTTTTCCATTTTTAAAAGTATATCTATCAAGTTGGGGTTTTATTTGATCTCTTTTTGCATTTGATTTATTTAATGCATCTACTTGAATTTCATTATCAAAATGTCCAATGTTA
>MDTD01163723.1_pt1 | contig 23099 bp, 15 predicted proteins | sample 811221 | NCBI WGS metagenome assembly MDTD01 (sample SAMN05326646, study PRJNA326480) | marine metagenome | isolation source: seawater | place: Pacific Ocean: South West | collected 2011 | reverse complement strand
TCTCAATCGCGATCGTCGGCCTCGGTTGGGTTTCACACAACCCATAACCTTGACGCGTGTGATTGACGGTGTGCGTTCATGGCATTTTACCTCGTTCGCTCCCTCAGTTAACACGCGTACATTGCGTGACGGGTCCCTTAACTCAGTTGGTCAGAGTGAGGTGCTAATACACCACATCGAAATTTCAGACTTACATGTAGAAGTACATGATTGACTATGATGTCACCCACGAGTCACATCGTGGGAGAGCTGAATCCTATCTACACGTATTCGGATCCACGGTCCGTACTGTAGGAGAGTAACGCCTAAGTCATGGGTTCGAACCCCATAGGTAAGTGTCGATTTGATTGACCTATCCCGTTTCGAATGCGTGCAAATCGCCCGATAAAAGCCGCCGCCGTACGTACATCCCACTGACCGCGAGGTTGCTTTCATTCAATCCAGGGACCATACAAAAGGCAGAAAATCGCTGTCACTACTTTTTTTTTAAAAAAACACGACCGGGTCGTGTGATGACACGATGGGATGGTTGGGCACCGCCGTCTCGCGCGTCGCTCGACAGTCCCTCGAGCGTCGATCGTTCCTCGAGCGCGGCGACGGTGACGCGGGAGGCGGTCGTCTCGTCCTCCGAGTCGTCCTCGCGCGAGGCGTTCGGTCGATCGAGTCGTGCGTGACTCGCGGTGATTGATTGATTGATTGATTGATTTTTCTCTCTCGATGAGGACGGACGCGCGCGCGACGACGTCGAGGCGACGCGCGCGGTGGACCGCGGGTTTGGTGTCGATCGTCGTCGTCGTCGGTGTGGGAGCGCGCGCGAACGCGGCGCGCGCGAGCGAGACCGTGGGGACGTCGTCGTCGGCGGCGGCGCGCGCGCGCGCCTCGAGTTCGGGACGAGGCGGCGTCGACGGCGGCGCGCGACGGTGGCGAAGCGGGCGCGGACCGCCGATCGATCGCGCGAGGTGCGCGTCGATGGATCGGGTGTCGGCGAAACGACGATTGGAATCGCCGTGTGGGTACTTTGACGCGTTCGAGGACGCGACGAGCGCGAGGTTGGGGGACGGGAGCGAGTATCGAGGCGACGCGAGGGAGACGACGCGAGGCGAGCGGTGCGCGGCGTGGTCGGACGCGGAGAACGCGGAGGACGAGCTTTCGGACGAAGTGGGCGCGGAGGATGAAGACGGGAACAAATGTAGAAACGGACGTCGGGGACACCCGTTGAGGTACGCGCCGTGGTGTTACGTGAACGCGTCGACGGGGGAGTGGGGGTATTGCGACGTGCAAGGCGCCGACGAGGACGGTGACGCGTTCGGCGCGGCGTCAGGGGTGTCGTCGTCGGATGAGAACGGTGTCGGTGACGTTGACGTCGACGCGGCGAGACCGTATCGATTTTACGATCGCCTGACGTCGCTCATACGAGAGAATAGCCCGAGTTCGCAACACAATCCCCTCTTGGAACAAACCAATTCGCCGACGGCGTATTCGTTGATTTACGACGAAAAAGAAGTGTACGGGGGCAAACTTTTCGACGACGTGCGCGTGCACGTCGAGCCGAGCGGCAAGTTGAAATCCTTCGTCTCGGCGCTCGCCGGCATGGCGGTGCCGTGCGACTACGACGATCAAGAGGCGCTCGAAGACCATTTTCCGACGCCGAATGCGACTCGCATCAGCGCGAGGCACGTCGACGATGCGATTCAGCGCTTGTCGCCGACGTACCCTTGGTATCTCTTGGAGTTTATGCGCGCGAATTTACCCGAAGCCGTCGCGGCTGGGGTCGTCACCGCGGGGGAGGACGTTTCGGCGTTTTCTCGTCGCAGTCTCGGCACTCGTTGGTCGAGGCGCGTGTACGACTCGATAATACGATGCGTGGCGAACGGTGTTCCCGAACTCATCGACGCCGTCGGTCACAACGGTTTATACCTCGGATCTGATCACAAGTTTTCCTCCAGACTGAACCGGCAACTCTTACTGGCGAAGGGGGAGTCGACGAGGATCGCCATCTCTCGTTTCGTCGCGGAAAGCCTTCCCGCGGGCGCGATGGCGGCGTATCGTCGAGCCATCTGTCGAATCCCAGGCGAGACGCTGAGCGAAAAATTCGTCGTCGACGACGCCGGAGCGAGCGATGCGGTGGCGTTCGTCGAGCTCGTCGACGCGGCGTTCGGGTCAAACTTTTCGACGGCGGCGTGTGAACTTTTGTTCGCGGAACGAGCCGAACGAACGAAGACGTGCGCAAAGTCCGACTTTAAGAACGTCGCAGAGCACGCTATGAGCTATCTGAGCAATCGTCGAATGTACGACCTCGTGCCGTTTTCAATCTTCTCCGGGTTTACGTTGCTCATCATGATTTACGCCTCTCGGCGCTGGGATTTCTTCAACGACGGAGCGGTGCACACGGGTTCCGTCGGCGAATTCGACGATGACGCGGATTCCTCCGAGGGCGTGCGAAGCGAGTCGCGTCGTTCGACTCGCCTCACGCCTTGGAGCGACAAACATTCTCCGAGTGAGGGGTATACCATCATCGACGTCATCGGTCGAGGCGGTTCGGGCGTCGTCTACCTGGCGTCGACGGTGAACGATCATGAACCCGATTCAGACATGCTCGTCGCGATCAAGGCACCGCACGATAGCTCCAAAGCCAAGGCTGAAATCGCCGTCTTGAGCACGATGAAGAGGAGTCGCTACGTGTGCGAGTTCATTAGGCCGGTCATGCATCACCAGAACAAATCTTGGATGATGATGTTTGAGCTCTGTCAACACGGTTCGCTGCGTAAATGTTTAGAAGATCGCACGTATCCGAGAGACGGTTCGACGATTCACCGCGCTCTGACGATGATGTGCAGAGGCGTCATGCACGTGCACGATTCCAAGTTGGTGCACAGAGACATCAAGCTGGACAACTTTCTCTTGTCGTGCAACTGCCACGAGTATCGCGGATCCACTCTCAGAGGCCGTTGTCGCGCGCATCACGTGATCAAGATTTGCGACATCGGTTACGCCAAGTCAGAAAGCATGATGTTTGACTCGAGCGCGCGAATCACCGGCACGCTTTCCTACGTCGCCCCCGAGCGACTCAGTCTCTTGCCGACGAAGCTTACGCCCGAAGTGTATAAAAAAGCCGACCTTTATGGAATCGGTCTGTGCGCCTGGGAGTTGCTCTATTACGCGAAATTCGGCACGCCAAAGCGCGTCATCGAAGACGTCATGCCCGATAAGAAGGAGCGGAACATGTTGGTCGACGCGCAACTCGTGCTCATGATTTCGACGGGTCAAATGATTCCAAACACGGATTGGATGTCCCCGCGCGTCCGCGAATGGGTAAACAACTGCATATCGTTTGAAGCTTCAAACCGATATCGTTCGCTCGAGGAAGCGCTCGCGGCCCTCGTCGCGCTCCGCAGGGAGCTCTTAAATTCGCTCGCCGACGTTTCAACAGTTTTACCCGAAGATTCGTGCGACGAAGCAGACTTGAGCGACGGATACGACTCTAGCAACGCGTCCACTGAAAAAGTATGATGCGACGCTTCTCGGCGTGCGCACCGCGCCTCGATGCTAGATCGTTGTAATGATAGATTTGTATTGACTTTGATGACAATTCGTTTCTCCGCTATTATTTTCGAGACCGCGAACGGGGACGAGTGTAACATTGTTGTTTTTAGGCTGACTAATCATCATAGACTAAAGGTGTAATGTTCACTTACTTCTTCTTCCCGCCGGAGACGTTGAACTTGAAAAAGATGACGTCGCCGTCGCACACCGTATACGTCTTGCCCTCTTGTCTGTACTTACCGGCCGCCTTGACCTCGTGCTCGTTACCGAGCGCCTTCAGATCTTCGAAAGCCATGACTTCGGCACAGATGAAACCTCGCTCGAAATCGGTGTGAATCGCCCCCGCGGCTTGGGGCGCCTTGAATCCCTTGCGAATGCACCACGCCTTGACTTCGTCCGAACCGGCGGTGAAAAAGTAAATCAAATGGACGGTCGAAAACGCCGTCTTGATGATTTTTGGAAGCATGGATTGCACGCCTTGGTCCTTACACCACTGCTCCTTCTCCTCCTCGGGCACCGTCTGCAGTTCGCTCTCGACCTCGCCCGAAAAAGGAATGATGACGCCGCCGCCGTGCGATTGCACCCACTCGTGAATTTTGACCAGAAACTTATTCTTCTTGCGCTCAAAATCCCTACGACTGAGATTCACCAAGTAAATGACCGGTTTCGCGGTGAGCAATTGGTACGTGTTCAGGTACGCGACGTCCGTCGTATTCCAGTGTCCCATGCCGTTGCGCACCTCCTTTCCGTCCTCGAGCCACGCGAGCACTTTATCCACAGTCTCCAATTCCTTCTTTTGCTCCTTAGCCACCGTCGCGCTCGGCGCGCGCGCCAGTCCAGAGTCCAATTTTTCCTTGAGCGCTCGAACGAATTCAATATCCTTCTCTCGCAATTCACTCGTGATGATCTCGATGTCATCCACCGGATCGACCCGATCCTCGACGTGAATCACGTCGGCGTCCTCGAAGCATCGCATGACGTGCGCGATGCCATCCACCGCTTTAATGTGCGACAAGAACGCGTTCCCGAGTCCCGCACCCGCGCTCGCTCCTTTCACCAATCCCGCGATGTCGACAATCTCCAAAAACGGTTGCACCACGCTCTTCGGCTTGTGTTGCTCGACCAACCAATCGAAGCGTTCGTCGGGGACGTAGACGCGCGTCGAGTTGGGGTCGATGGTGCAAAACGGGAAATTTTCCGCGGGAATCGTGCAGTTGGTGAGCGCGTTGTACAGCGTCGATTTTCCGACGTTTGGCATGCCGACGATGCCCACCTAGGTCGTCGTCGCGTCGTCGTCAGTCGTCGTCACTCTTCTTTTCTTTCCTCGTCTCTGTCGATCATTCATTCATTCATCGGCGTCGCGCGCGCACCTTGAGGTTGGATGAGAATCTCCCGAGGGACCAAGGTCCGAGGACTTCCTCTTCGACGACTTTTTTCGGCGGCATCGCGACGAGTCGGACGTTCGGCGGGGTGTGCGGGGAGACGATGGGTCGATCGATGGATGGGTCGGGGACGCGGCGAGGGCGGGCGGCGCGCTTTTCGGGACGGGTCGAACGACCGACCGTGCGGCGGTTACGATCGCTATCGGGGCTCTAATTCTCGCATGAAGACGCGAGGGATTCGATCTATGACGTCGGTGGCGATGAGACCTCGACCGAGATTGGCGTAGGCGTCTCGCGCGGCGAGTTTGACGAGTCGACACGCGGCGGCGACGGCGGCGACGCGGTCGAGGAGGGCGTCCGTGGGCGCGGGGTCCGCGTCAACGGATGCGCGGCGACACCAGAAGAGGAAAACGGCGAGAACGCCGGCTAAGACGTCGCCCTGACCGCCCGAACGTTTGGGTGAACCGACGCACGGAAGACGAACGACGAGGACGCCTCGCTCCGTAATCTCCGCGCTCGCGCGCGCGTCTTCCCCTCGTTCATCCTCTTCGTCCGAACTCGTCGACGACGAGGCGCCGTTGATGCGATCGACGACCGATTGGAACACCGACGGGTCGTCCTCGTCGCGATCCGGTACGAATAAGTAATCATCGTCGCCCTTGACGAGAAAATCAAACCGTCGATACTCGCGCAGCGCGCGCGCCACCTCCGTTCTGTCCGCCTCCTCTCGCAGATCCATCGTCGTCACCCCCCCCGGAAACGCCTCTGGAAGCACCTTATCCACCAATCGCCACAGTTCCATCTTATTCGGCGTCGCCAACGGCGCGTCACCGCCGTCTCTCCTCTTCGTCTCTTGTCCCGGCGTCAGCGTCTTCAACGCGTCGGCGTCCACCACGCACGTCCCGAGCTCCCTCGTCATCGCCTCCACGCACTCTAATCCCGCCCCAGAGTCTAATCCCGGACCCACCACCGCGGCATCGATCCTATATCTTCTCACGATGTCCAAAACACCGTCGACGACGGTGTTTTCGCCGTCGCGCGTCGTCGTCGCCGCCGCCGCCGTCGCCGCGTCCCGGGCCCATCCCTCGTGCACGATGACGTCCGGCGCGTACGACTTCATCGTCCGCACGCACGCCGCGTGCGTGACGACGTGCACGAGATCCCCTCCCGCGCGCATCGCCGCCGCCGCGGCGAAGTACGGCGCGCCGACGTACACCTCGGACCCGCCGAGGATGATGATTTTCCCTCCGTGCGACCCTTTGTGCGCGCTCGCGCGCGTCAGCGCGGGCACCACGCACTCGCGCGCGCGGTCCACGAGATGCATCGCGCGCGTCGCCGTCGCTCGACGCGATGACATGCGCGCGCGCGGGCGTCGCGACCCGCAGAGTGCGGCGGGGGAATGGAACGATGGATTCGCCCGAATCGACGAATCCCGCGTCTTCGGAGACGCGTGTGCACGAAAAATGGCCCGGGAACGAGACTTTTCTGTGTAATGGACGCGTCGTCGGCGGACCGTCGCCCGGTGCGGCGGTGTGGACGGCGGCGCTCGTCCTGGTGCCGTCCGCGGTGTTTTGCGTGTTCGTGGTGAATGAAAGTCTTCGACGACGAATGGGCAATTGGACGCTCGCCGTGTCCATCGCGATGCCACTGTGGTGCGTGTTTTGGTTGTTCAAGACGTCGTTCACCGATCCGGGGATCCTGCCGAGACTGGAGCGACGACCGGGGACGAGCTCGATGCGAGGGAAGACGCGAGAGACGACGGTGGCGACGACGGGTCGGACGGCGACGACTCGATGGAACGATACGTGTGGGTATTTTCAACCCCTGCGCGCGCATCACTGCAGCGTGATGAACGATTGCGTCGAACGGTTCGATCATCACTGTCCGTGGACGGGGACGACGATCGGGAGGAGGAATTATAGGGCGTTTTTGACGTTTACGTTTAGCACGGCGGCGCTGTGCGCGTGGACGATGGTCATGTGTGGATACGCGGTGAGTTATCGGTCGAGAGGCGAGGGCGCGCACGTGGGGATGCGACGAAGCGGAGTCGCGATCACGGTGTTCATCGTGGCCGCGTTCGGGTTCTTTTTCGTCGGAGCGTTGAGTTGTTTTCACGCGTATTTGATTTCCACCAATCAGACGACGTACGAAAACTTTAAAGACGCGCACGGTTGGCGCACGAATCCGTTCAACACCGGGAGCGTGTTTAAAAATTGTTTCGAGGTGTGGTGCGCGAGGATCGGACCGCCGAGGATGCGATTCGACGCGCCGCAGTCGGAGGACGCGAGCGCGAAGGAGTTCGAGCGCGAGCTCGCCGAGGAAGATGCGCGGAGACGCGACGTCGAGATGGGTGACGCGAGCGCGGCGAACGACGCGCGCGAACGATAATTCATTCTTATATAATTGATTCCGATCCGTCGTTCCACGGCGTTTTCGTTTTCGTTTTCGTTTTCGTCTTCGTCGCGTCCCGAACCGTCCTCAGTCCCGGATGCGCGCGACGAAACCGCGTCGTCGAGGACTCGCGCGCGTCGTCGCGCTCGGTCTGTGCGCGAGCGTGCTCTTTCTCGCGTATCCGATCGTGAAGTCACCGTCCTCGAGCGCGCCGAGCGACGAGACGACGCGCGATGACGCGTTCGATGTGCATCATCATCGTCCCGCGCTCGACGACGCCGCGCCCATCGTGGACGACGCCGCGACGCGCGAGAAGCGACGGACGACGCAGATACCGACGTCTCGGTCGACGACGGCGGGAAGAGCGACGCGTCCTCGCGCGAAGAGGGTGGAGACGCTCGAGATGAGCGCGTTCGCGCCCAAGGAGCACTTTGAGGCTGACGGCGACGTCGTCAAGTGGGGAGAGAATTTCTTCGTCGATACCGCGGAGAAGTGTCACGATGCGTGCGTGGAGTTGAAGGAAAAAGGGTGCACGACGTACGTGTGGTGTGGGAGCGAAGACGGGTGTCTGGGACAGAAACATAGGTCGTGTTGGTTGAAGAAGCAGGCGCGTCCGACGACGATGACGGGCGCCGAGAGCGAATCCAATCCGTGGACGAGCGGATCGATCTACGTACAGGACGGCGTGGACGGTGATCCCGATCCGAAGAGAAAGTTTCACGTCGTGGTGACGACGAATAGGGCCGTCTATCAGGGATGGCAGGCGCGCGTGATGTATTATCACTTTTTAAAGCAAAAGGCGGCGCAGGGGCCAAAGGGACAGATGGGCGGATTCACGCGAGTGCTTCACGACGATTCCGACGGACTCGAGGACGAGATTCCGACGTGTCGAGTGGATAGATTGAAGGATGAGCTTGGGTTTGTCGTCCTCAGTCGACCGTTCGCGTTCAAACAATTCTTTGAAAAGTGTCCGGCCATCGAGGAGGAGTTCATATTGATGGCGGAGCCGGATCACATGTACATCAAACCGGTACCGAATTTAATGCGAGGGGACACCCCGGCGGCGTTTCCGTTCTTTTACATTAAACCGATAGATCGACCGGACATAGTCAAGCGGTTTTTACCGGGAATCACGGACGAGGAGATCAGGGAGATCGACACCATCGGAAGCTCGCCCGTCTTTATTCGCAAGGACGATCTCGAGCGTCTCGCGCCCGAGTGGGCGGAGATGTCCGTGGCGCTTCAAAAAGACCCGGAGGCGAAGAAAGCGTGGGGATGGGTGATAGAGATGTACGGCTACGCGCTCGCGTCGTATAAACTAGGCTTGCGACACGACTATCGTCCGCAGATGCAGGCGCAACCTCCGTGGGACAAGAACGTCGGGAAATTCATCTCCATCCACTTCACCTACGGCATGGACTACAAGCTCGACGGCACGCCCACGCCGGGAACGCCCGGCGAGTGGCGCTTCGACAAACGCTCATACTCGTACGCGTACCCACCGAAGATTCCTCCACCACCGGACGGCATGGATAACGACCTCGTCCGCGCGCTCGTCGACGGCGTCAACGAGGCGCGATTACGCCTTCCCGATTGGGGAAAATGGGATAATCAGACCGTCATCGGCGAGTTCCATCGACGTCGACTACGGTGATAACACAAAGTCGACGTCCTCACCGAGTCGCTCGCGCCTCGATCACGCGCGCATTCTTTTGCGTAATACCACCGCGCGGAGAGGGTCTCGGTCTCTCTCTGGTCTCATCTTTCTTTCCCATCCCCAGTTCTCGTCACGCGCCGACGCGTTCGCCGTCGCTCGCCCGCAGACGAACCCTCTTTCGAGCGCGCATCGATCGATGGCCCTCGCGCGCGCGTCTCTCGCGCCGACCCGCGCGCGCGCGCGTGGGACGTCCGTCCCCGAGAGATCTTTTTCATCAGCCTCTCGGACGAAGACACCGCCCGCGACGCGCGCGAACGCGTCGTCGAGCGAGTCGCCGCTCGATACGCTCCTCGGGGCGACCATCGTCGCGCCCGGAGGCGACGCGGGCGTGCGATCGTCGGTGCAAAAGTACTACGGAGAGACGCTGGCGACGTCTGACGACCTGAAGACGAGCGCGTGTTGCACGCCGGCGGATCAAATTCCGAAGACGGTGCGCGAGGCGTTGAAGGACGTGCCGGATGAGGTCAAGGCGAAGTACTACGGGTGTGGGAGCCCGACGCCGACGGGGATCGAGGGTTTGCGAGTGTTGGATTTGGGAAGCGGAAGCGGACGGGACTGTTACGTCGCGGCGAGATTGGTGGGAGAAAACGGGAGCGTTTTGGGCGTCGATATGACGGATGGACAGTTGGAGGTGGCGAGAAAGTACGTGGACGAGTACTGCACGAAGACACTCGGATACGCGAAACCGAACGTGCGATTTGAAAAGGGTACAATTGAGGATTTGAAGGCGGCTAACCTGGCGGATGAGAGCGTGGACATGATCATCAGCAACTGCGTCATCAATCTGAGTCCGGATAAGCCCGCGGTGTTGCGCGAAGCACATCGCGTCTTGGCGAACGGCGGCGAATTTTACTTTTCCGACGTCTACTGCGACAGAAGATTACCAGAAGACTTGCGTTCGCACGAGATTTTACTCGGCGAGTGCCTCGGCGGCGCCATGTACATCGAAGATTTCAAGCGTCTCTGCCAAGCCACCGGATTCACCGATCCGCGCGTCTTGGCCGGACACGAGATCGATGTTCGAGACCCCGCTCTCGCCGAACTCTTGGGAGAGGCCAAGTTTTACTCCATCACCTACCGCCTCTTCAAGCTCCCTCCGGGCGTCCTCGAAACCTTGTGCGAAGACTACGGCCAATACGCCGTCTACAACGGCGGCATTCCCGACTCCCCCCACGCCTACCAACTCGACGATCACCACAGATTCGTCAAAAACAAACCCATGCTCGTGTGTGGGAACACCGGATCGATGGTGGGCGAGACTTGGCTCGGGAAATACTTCACCCTCGTCGGCGACCGCTCGGCGCACTACGGACTCTTCGACTGCGGCCCGTCCCCAGTGGCGGAATCCACCGCCTCGTGCGGTCCCTCCGCCGGCGGCGCGTGTTGCTGATCGCTCTAAAAACACATTTCTTCTCCATTTTTAATTCGACACGAACGCATTCATCGTCCACACACGTCGGAAACGCGCCGCGTTCGGTTCTCTGCTCGCCGCGGCGTCTCGTCTCTATCCCGAAACACATCGCACGGGCGCGTCACACGTCCGCGCGATGGCGCGTCCGACGCCCGCGGCGGCGTGCGCGTTCGTTTGCGCGGACCGCGCGCGTCTCGTCGCGTCCACATCCGGACGCGGCGTCGCGTCGCCTCGCCGGAGCGCGCGAGGGGCGTCGACGCGTGACGTCGTCGCCTTCGGGGCGGCGGCGGACGATGACGCCACGCGCGCGCTCGCGCGCGCGCTGTCGAGCGTGAACGCGGTGCGAAGCGGTGCGAGGGATAGTTTTGACGCGTTAGACGCGCGCGCGGTGGAGGAGGCGCTTCGAGCGCTCGTCGGGAGCGATGGGCGCGCGGACCGTGAGGAGCTGGAGATGGGGAGGGGACGAGGGGACGGGAGGGACGCCGCGGCGCGCGTGAAAAAGGCGTGCGCGCTGATACGAGAGGTGGAGAGCGCGTGTGTGACGAGAGGGTGCGAGACGGCGGTGAGGCCGAGAGCGATGGAGGCGGTGGCGCGAGCGGGGTGCGCGATACGAGGCGACGAGACGACGACGTTAGCCGTGGTGCGCGCGTTTTATACCATCGCGAAGAAGGGTAAGGGGGCGACGAGTCCCTCGCACGCCACCGTGCGGACGTACACGGACGTCATCGCGGCGCTGAGCCGGTGCGCGGCTGAGTCGAGGTCGAACGGAGCGGCGAGGACGACGCCGAGCCCGGTGGAGGTGTGGTTGATGTTGCGAGCGACGCCGCTGCGTCTGGACGGCGCGGCGTTCGCCGCGGGCGTGGGGGCGTACGCGAGCGAGGGTAAAATCGAAGAGGCAGAAAAGCTTTTGCGCGAGATGACGGCCGAGGGCGTGCGCGCGGGACCGAGGCTCTTCAACACGCTCATAGCGGCGTACGGTCGCGAAAAGAATTTAAGAGGCGTCGAGGCGAGCTCCATGGCGATGCGAACGCTCGGCGTGACGCCCAATCAGGCCACGTGGGGAGCGAGAATTTTTGCCTACGTCAGCTGCGATAGATTAGACTTAGCCGTGGACGCGCTGGAGCAGGGGATTAGATTTTCGCCGCGACGCGAGCGTCGACCTGGCGTCGAGGCGTACACGGCGCTCGTGCAGGGATTCGCGCGCGCGGGACGGTTGATGGAGGCGGACGAAATCCTCCGACGCATGTCGCGCGACGGCGTCGAGCCGAACGTGTACACGTACTCGACGCTCATAGACGGTCTGGCGAAAGCGGCGCAGATGGATCCCGCCGAGACGGCGTTTGCGGAGATGCGCCGAGTGAAAATCAAGCCGAGCGTCGTGACGTACAACTCGCTCCTCAAGGGTGTCGTGCGCGGGTCGACGGATTCCGACCGCGCGCGCGAGGTACTCAACCGCGCGCGAGCGCTGTTCGATCGCATGCGCGACGACGGCGTGGCGCCCGATTTGGTGACGTACAACACGCTCATCGACGCGTGCATCAACGCGCGCGAGCCGACCGAGGCCTGGAACATCCTTCGCGAGATTTCCGAATCCGGATTAAAACCCGACGTCGTCACTTACACGACGCTGTTAAAGTACTTCGTGCAAGTGGGCGACGATTCGGCGACGCAGTGGGTGCTCTCAGAGATGGAGACGGATCCCGCCGTCGTGCAAGACGTCGGCGTGTACAACTGTCTCATCAACGCGTACGCTCGCCAAGGCGACATGGCGCGCGCGTTGGAGACGCTCGATTCCATGGCGGTGAAGGACATCGCGCCTAACATCGCCACGTACGGCACCATACTCGAAGGGTACGTGCGCGCTGGTAACGTGAGCGAGGCGGTTCGCGTGTACGACGCGTGCAAGCAAACGAACGGATTAGCCCCCGACGCCCGTATGCGCAAATCTCTAATCTACGGGTGCGGTTTACACGGCATGTCCGACGTCGCCGATTGCATCATCGCTGATTTACAAGCCACCGGACCCGAGGGCGCGAAAGAGGCGAGAAAACTACACTTTGTCCTCCAAGCCGCCGCCGAGTCGGACGCGGCGTCCGTGGCGGCGCCCGCTCGCCGCCGCCGCCGCCGCCGCCGCCCCGCGAAGAAACGCGCCTCCTCCACCGCCTCCGCGGTCGCGTCAATGTCTGACGATACCGACGACCGACTCCCGGAACAGACGCAACCGCCCGAATGGAATCGCGGTCTCGAGATGTGGAAGCACTGGCTCGGTTTGCCCAACTCGTACTACGCCGACCGCGCCGCCGACGAGTCCCGGGACATCGACGTCGACGTCTCGTCTCGATCGGACGTCACGTTCGGCGAACGGTGATCGGTGACTGTTCGACGTGCATCCCTCGACTCGACCGCGTGGTGATCACCGCGCGCGACGACGCGAGAGAGACGATATCGGCGATATCGACGCGATGGCGAATGCTCGAGCTTTGAAATATCTGAAAATATCTGTCCCCGTCGACGTCACTGCGCGCGCGAGAGATTTCACCGCGCGCGTGCGGGCGATACTCGACGGAAACATCTTCGTCGACGATTCTGAAGCGCTCGACGGACGCGCGCGCGACGAACGCGCGCGAGAACGAGGTGAGATCGATCGAATTCACGGCGGCTGGGAATTCTTGGCGAATTCTCAACCGACGCGATCGTCGACATGACGGCGCTCGAGCGCGCCTTTGAGCGATGGCGAACGGACGGATTGAACGTGGTGACGCTCGCGGAGCGGATCGAGGGCGATAAGGGGACCGCTTCGGCGAGCGCGAAGGTTCGGGAGGGGACGATTCTCGACGCGCTCTCGGCGTTGGCCCGCGCCGAGCGAGCGCTCGGGGCGGAGAAGCACGAGGAGGCGATCGAGGCGTACGATGAGTGTCTGAGCAAGTGTGTGAAAGGATGGATGAACGGTCGAGCCGAGTATTCGGCGCTCGTGGCGATGGCGTGTGGGATGTCGGAGGGGGACGCGTCGGCGGCGAGAGGGGAGTGTCGGGTGGCGCCGTATCGAGCGGTGGCGGGCACTGCGTTGAGCGGTCGAGCGGTGGCTTCGTCGCGCGCGGGCGCTTGGAGCGATGCATTGCGAGACGCGGAAGCGGCGTTGGACAGCGCGCCGGACATTTCGATCACGCACGAGCGCGCCGGGTTGATTTTGCAGCGCGCCGGCGCGGATACGGCGTCCGAGTACGATCAATTCGCGTCAAAAATCGCCGGTAAACGCGCGAGTAATCTGCGTCGAAGCAACACGTTCGATGGTGATTCCACGGATGAGCTCTACGACGCCGGTGAGAGGTCACACGAGAGTGCGTTGAAGTGTATAGACGCGGAGGAATGGATACGGGCGAGACAATCGATGCTTCACGGAGCGGGCGTGCTCTTCGCGAAACGAGACAACGAACGCATTTATCGCGATCGCGTTTCATTTTTAGAGCGGGCGAAGAGCATCTACGTGGCTAAAGCCGCCGATTTGCCGGAAGAGACCGTACAGACGACGTGGCTCGATAACGCCTTTGTGCTCGCTGGGTTCGACAATCTGAGCGACGCTGAAAAATCAAACGTCTGCCTGACGATCGGTAATATTTTCACCTGGGTCGGTAATTTCGCCGGCGCCTCCGAGTTGTACTCGTGCGGAATAAACGTCGTCATGACCGCGGACGACGCGGGTTCTTTCGATGATTTGGAACAAACCCTCAAATCGAACAGAGTGTTGAGTCAGCTTCGCGATCGGCAAGACGTGAAGGCTTGGAAGAACGTGCGCAAGTTCATGGTGGAACCGAACCGCGAGAAGTTCGCCGTCGGATTCTTACGCCTCGCTGAGGTCGCGCTCACGCGAAAAGAGTGGGGCACCGCGGAGCAAAGTTTTCGAATCGCGGAGAAACTCGATCCCGCCATGCGCGTGCGACACAAGGTGAAGGCATCGTCGCGCATGGAGCTCGAGAACAAGCAGCCCATCGTGGACGTCGAACAGTTGGAAGAATTAGACAAGATACAAGTCGGTGAGGCGATGGAATTCTCGGAGACGCCGCGATTCATGGCGACGAGTAAACAAAACTCGCTCACGGATAAATCCAATCCCGAGCAAGTGAGTCAAGCGGCGCAAGAAATCGTCGACGAGCTTCAAGAGAGACTCTCGTCTCCGGAACTGGCCGACGGCGAGGATTCGCAGAGTAAAATTTTCAGCGGGCTTGGAACGCGGTCGTTGCGCATAGAAGAGATTATGCGGGATTTAGACGGCGAGGCGTCGCCCAAGCGGCCCAAGCGGTCGAAAATGCGCCTGGAGACGTGCTCGTGTACGGAAGTGTTCTCCTTCCTCAATTGGCGTAGCATTGACGCGAGCAGCAGAAAGAGCAGCGAAGAGGAGGAGATATTTTTAGCCGCATTACTCGATCCCGTACCGGTCTCCGAACAGGCGGACGACATGGACGTCGACGTCGACATTGAAGCGCGGACGCCCGCGCCGATCGACGACGAAAAATCAACGCGTCGACGACGTTAATTTTGTACAAAACACCATTGTTGTTATAACATGTTCAGCAGAATTATTAAAACACAAATTATGGACGACGAAAATCTCTTTCGAGCCTCGTCTCTCGATCTTCGTGCAGCGCGGCGAGCGCGCGCTTGATTCTCTCCGCGCTCGCCTCGGCTCTGTCCGGGTTCTCTACGATTTCCCTCCTCAACACGAGCTCGAAATCTCTCCTGAGCTCGTGTAATATCCACATGCACGATCTATACCGTTCCCTTCGCTCGATTTCGCTCGTCTCCGTCGCTCCTCCGTCGCTCGTGGAAGTCCACGCGATGTTCGGCGGCGTCGGCGCGCTCGATTCAGGAATCTCCGTCCCTCTCGCCTCCTCTCTCACCGCCACCGTCTCCTCAACCGCCGTCTTCTCGATCGCCAACGATCGTCGACACTGCGGACAACACTTACTCCGACTAAACCACTCGTCCACGCACCCTCGATGAAAGGCGTGCCCGCATGGGAGCGTCGACTCCTCGGCGCCCTCCCGCACCGCCGTCAAACAAATCGCGCACGCATCCTCGCGTGTCGTCGCCCGCGTCGACACGCGCACGCGCGCGAGCTCTTCACACGTCGCCGCGCGCGAGGCGTCGGTCGAGAGCGGATCCTCGCCCTCGTTTCCCGACCACGCGGCGAGCCAAGACTCGTAGTCGAGCGGTTGAATGCTGATGAGCTCGGCGTGTTCGCGCTGACTGTGCGTCGCCGTTGAGGACGCGATCGCGCCGTTGGCGCCGCGGAACACTCTGTGCGTGCGCGCGGGATCCATCGAAGGCGCGCGCGCGCGCGTACGAGCGCGTCGCGTCGAGAGGTGACGCGAATTTCGGGACAATTGCACCGCGCCAACTGTTTTGTTTGGTTTCGCGAGGGGGAACGGTGACCTCGGCGGGACGAAATAACGTCGATGACATGCTATCTATGGCTACTGCTCGACGAATAGTGAATAGTATCGCTCTCGTGCGTCACTTAGCCGCCTCCATGGACCCACCGGCGGCTCTGAGTCGTTGCATTTTAATCCTGAACAATCCGTAGAGCGCCGCCGCCGTCGCCGCCGTGCCGGCGACGTACTTCCATCCCATCGGTTTCGGGTACACGATGAGCGACAGCGCGAGAGAGAGCACCTTACGCACGGCTTTGATGACCTCAGTGTTCGTCGCGCCGTAGTGACGCAGACAGAGCAAAATACACGTGACAGAGATGTATCCAAACGCGGCGGCGAGACAAATCGCCGCGAGCACCGCCGGTTCGCCCAAGACGTGCGCGACGGATCCGAAGAGTTCACCGGACGCCAACAACCCCAGCGCGATCCACGCGCTTCCGATCGCGTTCACGTAAAACACCACCTCGCAGTGAGAGATGGGCGAGGGGAGATTGAAGAATCGACTCTCTTCAAAATTTCCCGCAGTGCTCTCCGTGAAGAGGGCGATGGTGATGTACGCGATGCCTCGATAATCGAAATTTGGAAACGCCTCCACGTCACCCATCGTGAACATCGTGATCCCGAACACGAGTAACGCGCACATACCGTAATCCTCCACCCCGTATCGTCGTCCCTGCATCAACGTACCGACGATCATCACCGGAATCACCTTTGAACATTTCGCCACGATTCTCGTCGTATAGTTGATGTAACTCAACGCACAATTCGTCAGATACATCGACCCGCTCGTCATCACGCTCAGCGTGGCGTAATCCCGCATCCGTCCCTTTCTCACCCCGTGATCACCGTTACTGATCCTCTCGCACTGCGCCAACGCACAGTACACCAAACACGTGCACAGCGACACCACGCCGCCGTATTTGACATTCTTCGTCGCGCGCCGAAACACACCCTCCTGCGTCATCGTGAACGCGACGTACGCGAACAGCGCCCCCCCACTCAGCGTTATCAACAGCCCGCTCTCCGACATGCGCAATTCTCGTCCCCACACGCGCACCGGCGACTCCGCGTTCAATCTTTTCAGCGTCCCCGGAGATATCAACTCCCCACCCTCCCCGCTCGCGCCCTCCCCGCGCTCGACGTCCCCGTCCGCGACGCCGCTCGTCCCGCGCCTCGCGTTCAGCGCGGCGCGATCGTAATTCATCAATCCACCGCCGAACGAACTCACCGAGGGTATCGCGGACACGGGCGCGCGCGCGCCCGCGTCCTCGCGCGGGCCCGACGCGCCCGCGAGCCCGGCGACCGCTCGTCGTCCGCGCTGCGCCCACGTCGGGGCGACGTCGGGGGAGACTCGCTCTCGCGCGCGCTCGACGTCATCGTCCGTCATTCGACCGCGCGCGCGTCGACGCGCGTCGCGTCGCGCGGTCGACGGGGGCGCTCGATGGCGCCACCGATGGCGAACGGCGCGCGAATGCGTCGCGGATCGACGCGCGACGAGTGGGCATTCGCATCCATTCGCGCGAGCGCGTGGGGCGCGACGGCGCGCGCGCGGCGTCGCGATCGACGTCGATCGATGCGAAAAAAATTCGTGCGCGCGACGGCGCGCGCGGAAGCGCGCGCGAGGCGTCGCGCGCGCGCGCGTGAGGCGTAACGCTCCATGTCGCGGGCGTTTTTTTTTCAGTTTCTCGCGAGAGTGACGCACGCGAGTGGCACTGAGCGACGCGAGCGACATGAGCGGAAACGAGACGGAGCTCGAACCGTGGTATAAACGCGTCAAGGGTCCGTTTCCCGAGCGATACGGATGCGTCGGTGTCAAGGAGGACGGCGGGGGGTCCATGCGCGGTCGAGGCACGGTGGGTGCGATGCGCGTGCACCGCGCGACGTTTAATCGAAACGCCGCGCTCGTGCGCGAGCTTTGCGCGAACGGTGAGGACGTGAACGAGGTCGACGGCGCGGGGTCGACGCCCATCATGTGCGCGGCGTACGAGGGATGGGCCGAGGGCGTGGATTTACTCGTCGAACTCGGGGCCAAGGTGAACGCGAGCAACAACGCCGGGGACACGGCGTACGCGTGGGCGGAGAACATGCAAAACGAGGAGGCGATGGAGCGGCTGAAACATCACGGCGCGGATCCGCAGTACGTCGGACAGGTGATCGTTCCCGAACACATTCCAAAGGTGAAGGATTTTTACGACTCGGAGCAGGGACAAAAGCATCCGAAACCGAGCGAAGAGTTTTTAGCCTACCAGGCGGAACAAGACGCGCAGGTGCAAGACGCGACGGACGACGCGCTCGTTATCTGAGCGCGCGTACACGCGACGACGATGGCAACGATGACGCGATCGCGATCGACAGAGTACATTGTGTTTTATTTCATCATCAACATTTACCACGGCGGCGCCTCGATTTCGTCGGTTTACGCCGCCGATGCGTTTACCTGTAAGTCCAAAGCCTTCTTCACCGTCGCGTCGTCGTACACACCTCGAATTAAACCTTCGATGTACGGTTTCCAGAGTCTCGCGCGCGCGTTGACGAACCAATCGCCCACTTGTGTCACGGTGAGACCGGTTTGACTAGCGAGCGCCTCCTTTTCGGCGCGAGTGGGAATCGGTTTCAATCTCTCGTCCGTGGGATAAAAGTGTTCCCAGAGCCACGCGGCGAGAACGTTTCGCGCACACCTCTTGTGTCTCCCTTGCCCTCGTCCACCGTTCGATTGTTCCTCGCGCGTGTCGTTTGACGCCTCCGTCGCCGTTCCGGAGGACTCCGCCGAACTCGTTTTGGCGCGTCTCGCGACCACGGTGAGGCGCTCGAACGAATCGTCGAACCCGTTCAAAATCGTCGCGAGCGTCTTTTTGAACTCTTTCTGCAAGACCACTCGAGGTTCTGGAATGTTCATATCGGCCAGCGGCGGCACGAACTCGACGACAGCTTCGAATTCGCGAATGCGTTCGCCGAAAGCTCTGAGCTCGGCGACAAACAGGTCGCGCATAATCGCGAATCGATGCATCTCTGGCTTATACCCCTTTCCATTGGCTCGTAAAGAACGACACTTACTGTTTATGCGCGTTCGAACGTACTTGATCGCCGTGGGCACGTCCTTCGCCTCTCGTCGCGTCATCTCTCGCTCGTCGTCGTCGCTCTCCGCGACGCTCGTCGAGTCTCTCAGCACGTGCGCTATGTGTTTCTTAATCGCCCGCGCCGCCGTCGATCGAGCCACCGCCGGCGCGTCTCCATCGTCCCCTCCCCTCATCGCCGTCGGTTCGATGGCGAACTCACTCAACAATTCGTCGACGTCGAAACCGTCGCCCGCGAATCCTCTCTCGCAGTACGCGTCGAACGCCTCCAACACGTCGTCCCACGCCCCCGCGTCCTCCTCCCTCTTCCCCTCCGCCTCGAACACGCTCGCGTCCGACGCGTCGTCGTCGACCGAGAGCACGAGATCGAGTCCACCCCTCGGCGCGACGACGTCGTTCGCGCGCCTCGTTCGCGTCTCGCTCGCGCGCCCGCGCCCGTCCGGCATCGATCGTTCGCTCGCTCGTTCGCTCGCGCCTTCGCTCGCTCGCTCCCACGCTCGCCTCCCGTCGGAGAGACACGTCCTCCCTCGCGCTTCCCTCGCCGTCCCTCGCGCGCGCGCGTCACTCCCGTCGTCGTCGACGCGGTGACGCGCGTCGTCGAGATGTTGCCGCGCTCGAAAACGCTCGCGAAAACGCTCCATCATAGTATACGGTGTGTATGACCCAAGTGTCCGATCATGAAAGTTTAGTACATGTCCCCGCGCGGATGTATGGAAATCTCTTCAGACGCGCGCTCGCGACGCCGCGCGGTCTCTGTGACGACCATGCTCGCGTTCGCGTACGTCTGCGCCTTTGTCGCCACCCTCTGGGTGCCCTTCGTCGTCGCCGACGCCGCGAGACGCGCCCCGGGGGCGCTCGAACGCGGCGCGTGCGTCGAGCTCATCGGCGCGGTGGATTGGACGCTCGCGTCCTTGTTACTGTTTAACGCCGTCAACGCGTTGATATGCGTGTGGGAGATCGCGCTGTGGGTGCACAGGGAGAATGTTCAGCGCTTACACGAGGGGTACATTAAAAAGTTTGGCGACAAGGTGCGGGGAAGCGCGCGCGAGACGAGAGAGAGAGAGAGAGAGAAGAGACGCGCGCGAGACGCGAGAGACGCGCCGACTGACCGACCCGAACGATATCGATGTCGCGCGCGCGCAGGTGTTACCGTCGCCGTTGTGTTTATTTGAAGACATTTCCCTCTCCCAAGCGCTGTCGCTCAAGTATTGGTCCATTATCTTCGCCCAATACGCCTCGCTCGATCCCTCGTACGTGCAACACACGTCGTGGAGCTTTTGGATCGACGTCGGCAACGGTTTCACCACCCTCATCCCCACCGTCGCCCTCTCCATCGCCGTCACCGGATTCCCGGTCGTCCCTCTCATCGCCTCCATCTCCCCTCGCACCCTGGGCGTCGTCACCGTCGTCATGAACTATCAAATGTTGTACGGCACGGTGTTTTACTTCGTCAACTATCGCCACAACTGCTACCACGAGGGCGCGTCCGCGCGGTCCCGCGCCGTCGTCCTCTTCGCCAATCTCGTGTGGATAATCGGTCCAGCGGCGTGGATCATCGTCGGTCTCGGCTTCGTGCGCTCGAACGACCTCACCATCGCGCTCTAGTCGACGACGCGTCCGTCGGCGCGTCCTCTGTGGTGACATACACACCTCTCGAAAACGAACGGCTGTGGATAAACGTCGATGACGTTCTCGAGTCACAACCCCTCGTGTACCGGGGGTACACACAAATCCGTCCCCCAGCCGTCCCCCGCGCTCGAATCCTCCGTGTCATTCCCGCGCGAACGGTGCGTCGACGCGCGCGCGCGCCGTCTCGACTCCGCGCGCGCTCGAACAATCGCGCGTCTTCGTACCTCTCGCGCGCGTCGAACGCGGTCCTCGACGCTCGGAACGCGCGCGCGAGACGCGCGAGACGGACGCTGGACCCTCGGATGGGTCGGCGCGAGATCTCGACGGCACCGCGCGGTGCGCTGGACTGACGCTCGATCTCTCGGACGACGCAGGATCGAAGGCGTACACTCGACTCGAACGCGCGAGATGCAGGGAGTGATGCGCGCGACGTGCGCGACGACGTACCGCGCGCGCGCGACCAAGCCGCGAGGGGCGGGACGGTGCAAGGCGGCGGCGGCGAAGACGGCGGGACCGCCGGCGAATTTGGAGCGATTTCGAATCGAAACGCCGTGGGATAAGGCGAAGCAGGTGTTGATAGAGGAGTTCGGGGCGACTGATGAGGAGTTGAAGCGCTGCGAGTCGTTGTCGGATGAGGATTTGAGCAAGGCGTATTACACGATGCAACTCTGCCGCGACTTTGAAAACGAGTGCAACCAAGCGTACATGGCGGGTAAGATTCGTGGTTTCATGCACCTCGACAACGGTCAAGAGTCTATTCCGGCGCTCTTGGCGGATTCGATCCGCCAGGATGACTTGAAGCACTCGTACTACCGGGATCACTGCCACGCGCTCGCATGCGGCGTCGATAGCGGCGCCGTCATGTCCGAGTTGTTCGGCAAGGATGGCGGCACGTGCCGCGGTACGGGGGGGTCCATGCACGTGTACGACATGGAATCCAACTTCCAAGGCGGTTGGGCGCTCGTTGCCGAGCAATTACCGTACGCGGTCGGCGCCGCGCGCTCCATCGTGCTCGATAAGATGCTCGGCCGCGAGGACGCGGAAGATCGCATCACCGTCGTCTTCGTCGGCGAGGGTGGCGCTCAAAACGGTCGCATGGCCGAGTGCTTGAACGCGGCAGCCAATGAAAACTTGCCCATCTTGTTCTTGGTCATCGATAACGGTCGCGCCATAAACACCTTCACCAAGGACGTCGCGGCGAACCAAGAGGTGTTCAACCAAGGGAAGCACTACGGCGTTCCGGGCATCCTCGTCGACGGCCAAAACGTGCAAGAAGTCCTTCGCGTCGGTCGCGCTGCGGTCAACCACGTCCGCACCAAGGGCCCGGCCATCTTGCAAGTGCACACGTTCCGTTTCAACGGTCACTCGCCGGCGGATCCGGAGCACGAGCGCAACCGTAAGGATGAAAAGCGTTGGGCGCGCGCCGAGTGCGATCCGATTAAGATTTTCGAGCAATCCTCCGACGCCGGTCGCGTCGATCTCAAGGCTGAGACGAAAAAGGCGCAAGAGGAAGTGAAGCGCGCGTTGGAGTTCGCGGATGCGTCTCCACCGCCGCCGGCCAACTTGGCCGCCGAGCTCGAGTACCCGGACCCGAGCGGCGCCGTCGATTATGCCGCGCGCGAACCCGAGGAGGGTATCGACTCGGCCACTGCAGTGACGGAGAGAATCGTCCCGGCCGAGACCTTGACGGCACTCAAGGCGCGCATCGAAGCGCTCCGAGCGATGTGCACCGATCCGCGAGGTATCTCCATCGGTGACGCCGTGAACCTCGCCATTCTCGAAGAAATGTTGCGAGACCCGACGTGCGTGGCGCACGCCGAGGATCTTCAAGCGGGTTCGTCGTACAACATTCCGGCCAACACGCAACAAGCGTTCGGCACACTTCGCGCGGCGGATGAGATCATCGATGAGGGTCACTTTATGGGTAAGGCGCTCGGCGAGGCCATGAACGGCTACCGTCCGATCGTCGAGCTGATGAATGCCAACTTTGGCATTTACGGCATGGCGGAGCTCTCCTCCGCCGGGAACACGTACGCCACCACCGGCGGTCAATTCAAGATGCCGATGACGGTCATCGGTGCGGGTGGTACCGCCCCGAACCAATCTTTGGGCGCCGAGCACTCCCAGCCGTTCCACGCCTACATCATGGGCATCCCCGGTTTGAAGATTTGCTCCGCCTCCAAGCCGCAAGAGGCGTACGGTTTGGCCAAGTCTATGATTCGCGACAACGGCCCCGGCGTCTTGTTGCTCCCGGTCAAGATGATGAAATCTCGCGGACCGGTGACGCCTGATTCCTTCCTTCCGCTTCACAAGTCCACCGTCCACAAGTTGGCGAGCGATGAATCCGTCAAGAACGGCAAGGCTGTCACCATCGTCACCTACCTCCACGGAGTCAAGGAAACCGAGGAAGCCATCGCCGAGCTCAACTCTCGCGGCGTCGACGCCGATTTCATCGAGCTCACCTGTTTGAAACCCGTCGATTGGAAGACGATTCAAACCTCTCTCCAACGCACCCACAAGCTC
>MDTD01186265.1_pt1 | contig 23101 bp, 24 predicted proteins | sample 811221 | NCBI WGS metagenome assembly MDTD01 (sample SAMN05326646, study PRJNA326480) | marine metagenome | isolation source: seawater | place: Pacific Ocean: South West | collected 2011 | reverse complement strand
TTGGGGTTTCGCTGTTTTTACACTTTAGAGAGGAATAAAAAGAAGATGTACATGCGTTTCTGGTCGTTTTTTGTGGTGATGCTTTTAGGCATACCGTCCCTTGTTGCCCAGGACATGCCCTTCACCATGACCGCCGACACACTGGAATATTCAGCCGACAACACCATTGCCACGGCCGAAGGGAATGTGGAAGTTCTTTCTGAAGATGCCGCCTTGTGGGCGGATAAAATTACGTACAACACCAAGACATCGCAGGTGATTGCCGAAGGCGACATCACGCTGGTGGAAAAAGGCGGCGGCACATTGTTTATGGATAAGGTTGAGCTGACCGACCAGATGAAATACGGCGTGATTGAGAACATCAGTATGCGACTGGGCCTGAACGGCCCGGCGGTCCGCGCCGATAAGGTTGAAAAATCTGACCGCGACCATATTGTGATGAAAGACGTCCTGTACAGCCCCTGCAAACCCTGTAATGAAAAAGGGCTGATGCCGTGGCAGGTGAAGGCCGGGGAGGTGACCTATGACCGGGAGGACAAAGATTTAACGTATAAAAACGCCCGCTTGCATGCTTATGGTGTGCCGGTGCTGTACCTGCCGTACTTCAAGCACCCTGTAGGGCAGAAAAAAGCGGTCAGCGGTTTGCTGCCGCCGCGGTTTGGGCGCTCCACCGCTCGTGGGGAAGAAGTGACCATGGCGTACTACCACCGTGCCAGCGACTATGAAGATTACACCACCCGTGCCCGCTGGATGAGCCAACGGGGCACGCAACTGCATTTGGAACGCCGCTATGCCGGGACCAACATGTACAGCGAACTGCGCGGCAGTTTGATTGATGATGATAAAACCGGCAGTGTGCGCTCGCATATTGAAACAGTCACCGAATATACCTTTGAGCCCGGCACCCGCATGGGGTTGAACGGCGCGATGGCCTCGGACGATACGTATATGGATGACCTGTTGGGCCGCACACCGTCTTACCTGCCCAGTACCTTTTACGCTGAAAAAGCTGGGGACGATTTTTACCTGAGTGGTTACGGCCGCTGGTATCAGGATTTGCGGGAGGGACAAGACCCGGCCCAAACCGCGCAAATTTTACCGCGGCTACAGGCGGAAAAAGTCTTCACTACCAACCGCACCGGCGAGCAAATTAAGCTTTACGGCGATATGTTGAGCCTGGTGCGCAGCGAAGGCATCCAGTCCCGCCGCTTGGTGACCAATGTGGTGTATGAACGGCCGATGTTGTTTAAAGACGGCAGCCGCCTTGATATGAAAGGTCAACTGCGTACCGATGTGTATCAGGTAGACGGCAACACTACCGAACGTGACGGCTTTACGGCACGGGTTGCGCCGACCGGGTCTATTACCTGGCAAAAACCGTATATCTCCCCCGGCGGGAACCATAAAATTACACCAAAAGCGATGGTGATTCTCTCCCCGCGCGGCAACAACCCGGAAACGATTCCGAATGAAGACTCGGTCGCGTATGAGCTGGATTCCACCAACCTGTTCACCAACAACCGCTTTGCCGGGTTTGACCGTATTGAAACCGGCCACCGCTTTGTGTATGGAGTGGACAATTACTGGGGCAAGGCCAACCGCACCCGCTGGCATGTGTTCTTTGGCCAGAGCTACCGCATGTTTGATGATAACACCCTGCCCGCCCAGGGCGGCACCCAGACCCAGCTTTCTGACTGGGTGGGCAGCATTACCGCCCGCCCGGCCGAATGGTTCACCATCAATAATAAATTTAGATTGGACAACGCCGACTTTGAAGCCCGCCGCTCCGATACCTCCGTCACCCTTGGCAAACGCCTGGCGGACGGCGGGACGTACCTGTCGTTCAGTCACAGCTTTTTGGACGGCGGCCCGCGTGAGCTGTTTGCCGATGCCCGTTATGAGCTGAACAACCAACTGGCCTTAGAAGGCCGCATGCGCCGTGACCTGACCGATGACGGCAAGCTTTTGCTGGGGGAAGTGGGCGTTGTGTATACGCATAATTGTTATGAATTCTCCTTTATCACCAAACGCCGCGGGTTTGATAACCAGAACGTACCGCCGTCAACCGACTATGTGTTTAACATTGAACTGTTGACGTGGGGCAGTGATAATGACCACCGCGGCTTTTAAGAGTATTGAAATATAGACAAGAACGCAGTACTATCCAGCTCATGAAAACATTACTCACGACCTTGGCCCTGACCTTTGCCCTCACCTTGCAGGCTCACGCCGCGCAAGTGGTGGAAAGTGTCGCCGCCGTTATTAATGATGCCGTTATCACCCAGCAGGATGTGGACAAACGCTTCCAGTTTATTCTGCGCCAGATTGACGGTGAACTGGCCCCGCAGGATAAAGAAGCCCTGTACCAGCGCACCATTGGCCAGTTGATTGATGAAGAACTGCTGGCCCAGCACGCTGAAGACAAAGGCATCCGCGTTAATGACCGCGAAATTCAGCAAGCGATTGCCAACATTGAACGGGCCAATAATTTAAAGCCCGGCAGTTTTGAGAACATGGCCAGCGGCCTGCGCCAGACAGCGAAACAAAAAGTCAAAACCGAAGTGTTACGCCGCAAAGTTATTGACCGTGAAATTCGCCCGCGCATCAGTATTTCCAACGCGGAAATTGACTTGTTGATTAAATCCCTGTTGTCGGACTCGCAAGTTTTGGAGCGTGAACTGTCGCAAATTTTTATTGAAGCGGCCACACCGGGGGAAAAAGAAGCAGCCAAAAAACAAATTGAACAGATTTACAACCAGCTGCAAAAGGGTGAAAACTTTGCCACTCTGGCACGGGCCTACAGCGAAGATGGCAGTGCCGACAAAGGCGGCTATCTGGGCTGGTTCAGCGTGGGTGAGCTCTCCCCGCAGATTGAAGAAGGCATAGAAGGGCTGGAGGTTGGCTCTATCAGTGAGCCGATTGCCAGCCGCACCGGATGGCATATCCTGAAAGTCAGCTCCCAGCGCGAAACTCTGCCGTTTGATACCAAACCCATTGAAGAGGTCAACCTGGTGGTGATTAAGGCCCCTAAAAATGATGAGAATGAAAAGCAGCTGAAGAGAATCCGCCGTGATTTGGATGATTACAAAGATGTGATGGCCTTTTTTGAGGAGATAAACGACTACCCGAGCTTTAGCGCCAGCCAGAACTTTGGCTGGATGAAAAAGGCTGAAGTGCCCAGCAGCATCGCCCCGTATATGGATGGTCTGGATGGCGGTGAGCCCAGCCGCGTGATTGAAACCGATGATGAAGTAATGGTGCTGTTTCTGGCTGGTGAGCGACAAACCCTGCCCGACAAGTTGCAAACCTACCGCGAACGGGTACGCCAGCGCTTGATGGACAACCGTATTGAGTTGGCCAACCGCCGCTTTGTGCGGGATCTGCGCCGCCGCGCGTTTATTGATATTCGTCTGTAATGAGCGGCTACGATATTCCGCAGGCCAAAAAAGAATTTGGCCAGAACTACCTGACGGACCCCAACTACCAACGCAAACTGTATGAAGCCATGGCCCCCGCCAATGGCGAACCGGTGGTGGAAATTGGCCCCGGCCCCGGTGCCTTGACCCGCAAATTGATGGAAGGCGGGCACAAAGTCATCGCCGTTGAAAAGGACCCGCGCTTTGAAGAGATTTTAAACCAGCTGGCGGATGAAACCGGCGCGGATTTCACACTAAAGCTTGGTGATGCCCTCAGCTTTGATTTTTCCACCCTGCCCCATCCGGTCAAGCTGGTGGGGAACCTTCCCTATAACATCGGCACCCAATTGGTCATAAACGCGCTGTACCAGCGGCACCTTTTCACCGAGCTGGTATTTATGCTGCAAAAAGAAGTGGTGGAACGGATTGTGGCCCAACCGGGCGAGAACCAATGGGGGCGGCTGGCGATATTCTGTGACCTTTTGTGCGAACGGCAAAAGCTTTTTAATGTGCCGCCAGCGGCGTTTCGTCCGCAACCGAAAGTCACCAGCAGTATTGTCCGCCTTGTGCCTTTAGATACCCCCCGCTTTGAGGTGGACATCACCAAGCTGGAAAAGGTCGTCAAACAGGCCTTTGGTCAGCGCCGCAAAATGCTGCGGGCCAGCTTAAAAGGGTTAGCCACCGAAGGCCAGTTTGAGCAAGCGGGCATTGCGCCCACCGCACGACCGGAGACCTTATCAACTGAAGACTTTTGCCGTCTGGTCAATACGTTAAGCTAGGTTAATACCCGGCGTCATAACGCAAAGAATAGCCGGATGTTCTTTCCCACGGTGGGTTTACCCCTTGCGGCGGTGTGTAATACGTCTGCGGTTTTTCCGGCAGGATGAAGCTGTTGTAATATTCTTCCCCGTAGCCAACCAGTTTTTCACCGTGGAACACCATAGGAATATACCCACTGCGGGTTGGGTTGTGGCGGCAGTCGGGACTGCCGGCTTTATAGAACATCACATCAATCTGGCGGCGGTCTTTCAGCAAAAACTGTTCCCAGTGGTTGGGTGGGCCCATCATAGAAAGCACCTCCTGCTTGCTTTGCCCCACGTCCACATAATTTAAGCGGCTCATGGTGTAAAGGGCTTGCTGGGCCTCTTCCGGCGGGCAATAGGTGGGGTTGGTGGCGCGGATTAAGGTTGGCCCCATACTGGCACAACCGGCCATGGTTATGGACAGTACCGCAGCACTTACAAAGGATTTCAGTTTCATACCGTTTTACCCGATACGTTATTATTGATGCCTCACCATGCTAGCAGAGGGTTGTGTATAAGCTCAAGAAATGTTGCGCTTTTTGCGCTCGTCCTTGATGATTTGATGCAAGGCCTGTGTGGCTTGGTGGACATCATCGTTAATGACAATGTGGTCATAATCGCCCCGGCAGGAGCCAATCATGTCGCCATTGGTAAAGACATAATCCATTTTGTCGATGTGGGCCATATCGTTGCGGAATTGTTCCAAGCGGCGTGCCAGCGTTTCTTTATCTTCCTTGCTGGTTTTCTGGCGATTTTCAAAGCGGCTAATCAGCTCTTCTACCGATGGCGGTAAAATAAGGATGCTGAGGGTGTTAACCGGCATTTTTTCTTTAAACTGTTTGACCCCTGTCCAGTTGATGCTGGAAATCAGGTCAAAGCCGTTGGCCATCTCCTTTTCCACCACGCTTTTTAAGGTGCCGTACATGTTGCCCAGATAAGCATCGTTGCACTCTAAAAATTCACCCCTTTCCTTTTTGCTTAAAAAGTTCTCGCGGGAAAGGAAGTGGTAATCCACACCATCTTGTTCATGGGCGCGCGGCGGACGTGTGGTGGCAGTCACCATGAATTTTATGGAAGGATCAAGTTTGGTGAGTTCGTGCGCCAAGGTATCTTTCCCTGTGCCGCTGGGCCCGGTCAGGGTGATGATTAACCTGTTGTTGTGCGCGCTGTCCAAATTATCGTTTCTTTTTGTTTGTTGTGGTTAGCTTATGGCAGCCGCCGTTAAAAATCAATTTTCCTTTTCGGCCTTTTTTAAATTACTGCGGTAGACTTTTAAGTATTTCTGCACGTTTTTTTCGTGTTCATCATGGGTTTTGGAAAACCAGTGGCCGCCTTCACCGTCAGATACAAAATACAAGTAGTCCACGTTGGCGGGGTTGGCCACCGCCTGCAGTGACTCCCGCCCCGGGTTGCTGATGGGCCCCTTGGGCAAACCTTTGTGCACATAGGTATTGTAAGGGTGGTCTTCTTTCAGGTGTTTGTTGGTGATGTTGCCGTCATAGTTGCTGGCGCCGTAAATTACCGTTGGGTCAGCCTGGAGCTTCATGCCCTCTTTCAAACGATTCAGGTACACAGCGGCCACGATGGGGCGTTCATCGTTGATGCCCGCTTCTTTTTCCACAATGGAAGCCAGAATAAGCATTTCTTCCGGGGATTTGAGCTCAGATGTGGCGGAGCGGTTTTCCCACGCCTGCATCAGCTCCGTGTCCATTTTTGCGGCCATACGGCGCAGCAGCATGGCAACCGTATCGCCGTACATGTAATTATAGGTGGAGGGAAACAGCGAGCCTTCCTTCATGGGTATCCCCTCACCTTTCAGGCTTTCTTCCTGTTCCAGACGGGTGATGATTTCCGCGGTGGTCAACCCTTCCGGCACGGTGACTTTATACAGCGCCACGTCACCGGCGGTGAGTTTGGTAATAATCTGGCGAATGGAGGCCTGGGGTTCAAAGCGGTACGTCCCGGCCTGAAGTTTTTTATCCACATGTAACAAGCGGGCGGCGACTTTAAACAAATTGGGGCTGTCAATGGCGCCAGCGTATAACAATTGCTCAGCAATGGCGGAGGGGCCGCTGCCGGCTTTCACATGAACCAATACATGGTCATCGGCCGGGCCGGGTAAGGATATCAGCTTGGCAAAAATACCGGAAATAATAACCAGAAGACCCAGCAGGCCAATTCCAGCCACTACCAACTTGCCCGACATACCTTTAAACCACGCCATGTTTTATACCTTTTTTAAGACCAGAGCCGCATTGGTGCCGCCAAAGCCAAATGAGTTATTTACCGCTACTTTTACCTCAGTTTCCCGCGCGGTGTTGGGGACATAATCCAAGTTACAGCCCTCGCCGACGTTTTCCAAGTTAATGGTTGGCGGAATAACGCCATGTTTAATGGTTAAGGCGGTAAAAATAGTTTCCGCGCTACCAGCCGCGCCCAGCATGTGGCCGGTCATGGATTTGGTGGAGGATACCAGTACATTCGGGCCGAACACCTCTTCAATGGCCTGACTTTCCGTTTCATCCCCAACGGGTGTGGATGTGGCATGAGCGTTGACGTAGTCCACACTATCCGGGTTTGCCTCGGCCTCTTTCAAGGCCAGAGTCATGGCGCGCTTGGCGCCTTCCCCACCCGGCCCGGGCATGGTGATGTGGTAGGCGTCACCCGTTTGACCGAAACCGGAAACTTCGGCAATGATGTCCGCTTTGCGGGCTTTGGCGTGTTCATACTCTTCCAGCATCACAATCCCTGCCCCTTCACCAATGACAAAGCCGTCGCGGTCAGTATCAAAGGGGCGGGAGGCTTTTTCCGGTGTGCTGTTATAACCGGTAGAGAGCGCCCGTGCCGCAGCGAACCCGGCCACGGTAATGGGCGTGACAGCAGCTTCCGCGCCGCCAGCCAAGGCAAAATCCGCCTCGCCGTGTTGAATCATGCGGGCGGCCAGACCAATGGAATGCGCACCGGTGGCGCAAGCGGAAACGGGTGAAAAGTTCGGGCCTTTAAAGCCGTAGCGGATGGAGGCCTGCCCCGGTAGCAAATTAATCAGAAACGCCGGGATAGAAAACGGTGAAATACGCCGTGGGCCACGGGTTTTTAAGGTATCCAGCATGCTTTCAATTTCTTGGAACCCGCCAATGCCAGAGCCAATAACCACCGCGGTACGCTCTTTTTTGTCCTCCGCCATGTCGGTTAAACCGGCCATGTTGACTGCCTCGTCACAGGCGGCAATACCGTATTGAATAAAGCGATCCATTTTACGCTGTTCTTTTTTGTCCAGCCATTGGTCCGGGTCAAACCCTTTGACCTCGGCGGCAATCTGGCTGGCGTACGGTTCCGGGTCAAACGCCGTGATACGACCAATGCCGGGGGTTCCTTTTACAAGGTTATCCCAGCTTGGTTGGCACCCAATACCTAAAGGTGAAACCAACCCCATACCGGTGATGACAATACGTTTTTTCTGGCTCATAACTTTTTACGTTTTTCCACTTTATTTAAAGCGTAAGCCCGCCTAAAAGACGGGCCCTTAATTTAGCACAGCTTAAAAGCCAATGCAGCTTTAGTTCGCGTTGGATTGAACGTAGCTGACCGCTTCGTTAACGGTGGTGATTTTTTCAGCGTCTTCGTCAGGGATTTCAATTCCGAATTCCTCTTCTAAGGCCATCACCAGTTCCACTGTGTCCAAAGAATCAGCGCCCAGGTCATCTACAAAGCTGGCGCCGGTGGTGACCTTGCCACTGTCCACGCCCAGGTTCTCGGCTACGATTTCTTTAATTTTTGCTTCAATATCAATGCTCATTCTGCATGCTCCAAATGTCTATTAAACGTGTAAGCTTGTTTGGGGTAAATATTTATCGCTTTCACTTGCGTTTAGCAAGCTAAAAGTCACTAAACATACATACCGCCGTTGATATGCAGGGTGGTCCCTGTGATATAACCGGCTGATTCATTTGCCAAAAAGGCCACCGCCGCGGCGACTTCTTCCGGCTCCCCAAAGCGGTTAGCGGGTATCATGTCCATAAATTTAGCGCGGACTTTCTCCGGCAGGTCTTTGGTCATGGCGGTTTCAATAAAGCCGGGGGCAACACAGTTCACCGTGACCCCTTTGCGCGCCACCTCTTTCGACAGGCCTTTGGTAAAGCCAGTAATGGCCGCCTTGGAGGTGATGTAGTTGGTCTGTCCAATATTCCCCATATGCGCGACGATAGAAGAAATATTAATAATGCGCCCCCAGCGGTTTTTCACCATGGCAGGCAGCAGTTGGCGGGTCAGGCGCACACTGGCGTCCACATTCACACGCAATACCTCATTCCACTGGTCGTCGCTTTGGCGGGCAAACAGGCCATCCCGTGTGATGCCGGCGTTGTTGACCAGAATGTTAATGTCGCCCGCCTGCTCGGCCAAACTATCCACAGCGGCCATATCGCCCAAATCAGCGGCGATGAAGTCTTTGGCGCCAATGTCATCACAGGTGGTTTTGAGTGTTTCTGGGTTTGAGCCGGAGATGATGACCTCCGCGCCCTCTTCCACCAACATTTTGGCAATAGCTTTACCGATGCCGCGGCTGCCGCCGGTCACCAGCGCCCGTTTCCCTTTAAGGCTGTGTGTCACCGTTTTCCCTTTGTATAAAGAAAGTGTTTTAAGCCACTTCCTGATTGTTCTTTAACGCTTCCAGCAGGTTATCAATATCCAGCGGGCTATTCAACGGTGTTGATTTTAAACTTTTGGCGCATCGTCGGGCCAAGCCGCTCAGCACGCGGCCCTCACCCAGTTCAAACATAGTGGTCACGCCAATGCTGGCCAGACCTTGCATGCTTTCCCGCCAGCGCACCATTCCGGTGATTTGCTCCACCAGCAGGGTGCGGATGTCATCCGGCTTGCTGACCGGTTGAGCGGTGCGGTTCATCACCACGGGGATGGCGGGTTCGTGAATCTCAATATTTTTTAAGGCGTCTTCCATGACCTTGGCGGCCGGTTCCATCATAGGACAATGGAACGGCGCGGATACATCCAGCCGCATCACTTTTTTGGCATCCTGCATCACCGCCATGTTGGACGCTTCGTCTACCGCCTGATGTGAGCCGGAGAGCACGCACTGGCCTTCGGCGTTATCATTGGCTATCCAGCAGCCGGTGTTGCGGGCGACGGAGTCGTTATCGGTAAAGGTCAGCCCCAGAACCGCGGCCATGGCCCCTTCCCCCGGTGGAACGGCTTGCTGCATGGCTTTGCCGCGGGTGTGTACCAGGGCGATGGCATCTTCAAAACTTAATGCCCCGGCCGCGACCAGGGCGGAATATTCGCCCAGTGAATGACCGGCGGCATAGGCGGCGATATCCGCCACGGGCAGCTCGGCCTTATGCTTAAAGTATTCCCACGCGACAATGCTGGTGAGCAAAATGGCCGGCTGGGCGTTTTCGGTAAGCGTCAATTTTTCCTCCGGCCCGTTGAGCATGATATCCACCAAGTCATAGCCCAGAACCTCATTGGCTTTTTCAAAAAGTGGGTTGGTGTGCGGATGGTCATAAAATGCCCGGCCCATACCAACGGTTTGGGACCCCTGGCCGGGGAAAAGCAGTGCGGTTTGCTGTGGCGTGAACATGCTCAATTGTTCCTTTTGTTATGTATCGTTTTGTCTCAATAGTCTTACCATAGACACTGAGCGCGGAAAAGTGGAAGAAAAAACTTGCGTTTGACGGGGAAGTTCAATATATTGCGCGCAGTAATCCTTGCTCTGCGTGGGTGCAGGGCTAGTACGTGAAACACGTAACCTAACCAAAAGGGTATAACATATGGCATTTTATGAAGTTGTATATATTGTCCGTCCGGATGTGGCGACAACACAGGTTGACCAGGTAACTGAGAAGGTTGCAGAGCTGGTTAAAAAAGGTAAAGGCAAAGTCCTGAAGACTGAACAGTGGGGCCTGCGTAACCTGGCTTACCGCATTCGTAAGCACAAAAAAGGTTACTACACCATGCTTACACTGGACATCGACGGCGACGGCCTGGCCGAGGTGGAACGTAACCTGCGCCTGGCTGATGACGTTATCCGCTTTTTGTCGATTAAAGTTGAAGAAGTTTCCGATGAGCCTTCTATGATGATGGGCAGCCCGAAAAAAGGCCGCTCCCGTCCCGGAACCAGCAAACCATCATCTGACAAATCAACTGATGAAGATTCAGCAAACGCCTAACGGAGGATAATACAATGGCAAACGATACAAAAAACACCGAATCTCGCGGCCAAAGAAGCCAACCACGGCTGCTGGGCAAACCTTTCTTCCAACGCAAGAAATCTTGCCCGTTTACCGGCCCGAACGCCCGTCCTATTGATTATAAAGATGTACGGACTTTGACCCGTTTTATTTCTGACTATGGCAAAATTATGCCCAGTCACATTACGGGTGTAAGCCCCAAGAAACAGCGTGAGCTGGCAAGTGCGGTTAAGCGTGCCCGCCACCTGGCCCTGTTGCCGTACTCAAACCGCTAAACGTAACAAGATATCAGGAGAAAAAACCAATGGAAATTATTCTGCTAGAACAAGTTCACGGTTTGGGCACAATGGGTGACACGGTAACGGTTAAGCCTGGTTACGCGCGGAACTTTTTGATTCCTCAAACCAAGGCGATCCCAGCCACCAAGGCCAACCGCGAAAAGTTTGAAGCCCAGCGTGCCGAACTGGAAAAAGACATGAAAGCCCGCATCGCCGCGGCAGAAAAACTGGCCACCAAGTTTGAAGGTGTAACCATTACCCTGGAGCGTCCGGCGTCTGAAACCGGTATGCTGTACGGTTCCATCAAGCCGCGTGATGTGGAAAACTTCCTGAATGATAAGGGCATTGAGGTTGAAAAATCTCAGGTTATTATTGGGGAACCCATCAAGATGGTTGGCGAACACACCGTTCAGGTTGCGTTGCACCCTGAAGTGATTTTGACCGTTCCAGTTGAAGTCAGCCGTCAATCCATGTAAGCTTGAGCCACGATGGCGAACACAAGCTCACAAAACTTAAAAAAGGCAGACGACGCACAGAACGAGGCGTCGTCTGCCTATCCGTATAGTGCTGAGCGTGAACAAATTCTGCTTGGCGCCTGCCTGAAAAACAACAATTTGTTTGAACAGATTGAGGGCTTTATTCGCCCGGAACATTTTTATGTGCGCCTGCATCAGGAAGTTTTCCGTGCCATTGAAAAAGTCATTAGCAAGGGCCACGAAGCCGCCCCGCACACCATTATTGATATTCTGCGCAACGCCGTGGATGAAAGTGAGCATAAAGAGCTTATTCCCTACCTGGCGGATATGGTAGAAAACGCCAGCGCCGGCGAGCGCGTTAGCAATATCGCCGAACTTATCCATAATGATTATATCAAGCGTGAGCTGATTGATATTGGCCATGACTTGGCCAACGAAGCCCCAGTCGCACCGGACAGCGAGCAAACTTTAGAAGTTATCCATAAGGCCGAACAGAACCTGTTTAATCTGGGCGAGTCCGGCAGCAACGACAAAGAAATTGAGAACCTGCGCAACCCGTTAAAAATGGTGATTGAAAGCGCGGAAGACGCTAAAAAACATGACAGCCACCTGACCGGTGTCACCACCGGGTTGATGGACTTGGATACCAAACTTGGCGGTTTTCAACGCTCGGACCTTATTATTTTAGCCGCCCGCCCCTCTATGGGTAAAACGGCCATGTGTTTGAACTTAGCCTTTAATGCCGCTACAGCTAAACGCTCCGACCAGATTGGCGGCAGCGGCGTGGGTGTGTTCTCTTTAGAAATGAGCAAAGAACAGCTGGCCGCGCGCATTCTGGCCTCGGCCTCCGGTGTGGATAGTGGCCGCATTCACCAGGGTAAAATTAAAGACGATGAATTTGACCGCATTGTCAGCGTTGCCAATGAGCTGTCTGAGCTGGATTTATATATTGATGACACCCCTGGGTTAAGCCTGCAGGCCCTGCGCAGCCGCGCCCGCCGTATGGTGCGCCGCCACGGTGTAGGCATGGTAATTGTGGACTATTTGCAGTTGATGCACAGTTCCAGCTCTCGCTATGGCGACTTTAACCGTGTGCAGGAAGTTTCGGAAATTTCCAAGGGGCTGAAAGGTTTGGCGCGTGAGCTGAATATTCCGGTTATTGTTCTGGCCCAGCTGAACCGGGCGGTTGAACAGCGTGACAACAAGCGTCCGCAACTTTCTGACCTGCGGGAAAGTGGCTCTATTGAGCAGGATGCCGATATTGTAATGTTTCTGTACCGTGAAGAATACTACCTTGAGCGTGAGCTGGGCGCGGATAAAGACAACAATACCAATTTGGAGATGGCAGCCAACCAAGACCCCAAAATGGCGGAAAAGCTTGACCGTCTTAACCAGGTGCGCGGGGTAACCGAACTGTTGATTAGTAAAAACCGTAAAGGTTCAGTTGGTACGGTAAAGATGCACTTTGACCCGCAGACCACCAGCTTCCGTGACCTGGAAAAGGCTGATTACGGCGAAGTGGTTGCCCTTTAACGGCATAAAACGCCCCTACCCCCTTGAAAATTCTGTAAATCGCCCTAAGTTATAGGGTGGATATTTACACATTCCTTTTCCCAACACGAGGTGATTTATGCTTCGCAAAACTCTGATGGCGGCCCTTGCGGTCGTGATGCTCCCTTTCGCTCTTTCGGGCTGTACCATGTACGAACCGGGCGCAAACCCCAATCCGTGGGTGGTTATCGGGGGCAGTGATGCCCGTAACCGTGCCGAACAAGGGCTGGTGCACCGCATCCAACAGGCTGTGAAAAGCGGTCCCCTGAAGCGGGCGCTGGTGCGAACAGCCATGGACGGCGGCGGTGAATTTTCCGCCCCGGGGCTGAACATTGGTAACGCGGAAGTCCGTGTTTCCTCTGGTCAATCTTACCTGGATGACCCTGTCACCACCTGCCACGACTTCTCGGTCAAAGGCACGGCGGAGTATTACTCTTCTGCCAGTGGCGGCATCAAGCGCCGTCCGGTTACCGAAACGGTCCGCGGCACGGTGTGTACCAATGGCTTGGTACAAACTGAATGACTTTCTATCGGCAGCCGCCCCACACGGGGCGGCTTTTTTTTGTGATAAAAACCATAAAGTTTTTGACCAAAACCGCCCTCTGCGGTAGTTTTTTATATCTGTTAAAAGTTGGAATAAGCTAATAAAAATGAACCCCTTTGCACTTGTTGGCCGTTTGACCATGCAGCTTACCTACAATGCTGGGGACATTGTCTTATTTCTTTTAAAATTTTTAGCTCAGGTTTTTCGCTTTCCGCTTTATTTGCGGCTGTATTTTAAGCAGTGCGAAAAAATTGGTGTGGACTCCTTGCCGATTGTTCTGCTCACCAGCTTTTTTACCGGCGGTGTTCTGGCCCTGCAAAGTTATAATGGTTTCAGCAACGAAACCCTTGCCTCTTCGCAAGTTGGGTCGGTTGTGGCCTTGTCCATGCTGCGGGAACTGGGCCCGGTATTGGCCAGCTTGATGGTCGCTGGTCGTGTAGGTGCGGCCATTGCTGCAGAAATTGGTACCATGCGGGTGACCGAACAAATTGATGCCTTGGTCACCCTGGCCACCAACCCTATTAAGTATTTGGTAGTGCCGCGTATTATGGCGGCTGTGACCATGGTGCCGATGCTGGTGACCATTGCCAACGTGGTGGGTATTTGGGGCGGTTATCTGGTGGCAACCAATATTTTGGGTTTGAATGAATACACCTATATGGACAGCTCCTTCCGCTCCGTCCAGTTTGAAGATATCAGCCTGGGGCTTATTAAAGCCGTGGTGTTTGGTTTGATTATCGGGTTGATGGGCACGTACCATGGCTACCGCTCCCGCGGCGGAGCCGAAGGTGTGGGTAAGGCCACCACCGTGGCGGTGGTTTCCGCCAGTGTGGCCATTCTAGTTTCCGACTATTTTATTACCGCGTTTATGATGTAAAGGGGCAAGATGAGTACACCGAAGATTGAAATCGTCAACCTCCACAAGTCTTTTGGCTCCAAACGGGTTTTGGAAGGTATTAACCTGAGTGTTGATAAAGGTGAAAGCCGTGTCATTCTGGGGGGGTCCGGCTCCGGTAAGTCGGTGCTTTTAAAGTGTATTCTAGGGCTTTTAAATCCCACCGAAGGCCAGGTGCTGATTGATGGACAAAATACCGTTAACCTGAAAGAAAATGAACGTTATGACCTGATGCGCCGTTTTGGCATGCTGTTTCAGCATGGGGCGTTGTTTGATTCGTTAACTGTATGGGAAAATGTGTCTTTCGGGTTACTCCAGCAGGGTGAAAAAAGTAAACGCGCCCGCGATACAGCGGTGGAAAAATTATCATTAGTTGGTCTTAATGCAGATGTTGCTCAGCTTAAACCGGCTGAACTTTCCGGCGGGATGCAAAAACGCGTGGCTCTGGCGCGAGCCATATGTATGGAGCCGGAAATCATCTTTTATGATGAGCCGACCACCGGCCTTGACCCCATTATGGCGGACGTCATTAACAACCTTATTATCAAGCTTAGGGAAGAATTGGGAGTGACTTCCATCGCCATTACCCACGATATGCACAGTGCCTACAAGATTGCGGACCGGATTTCTATGCTTTATAAAGGTAGAATGCTGGTTGACGGCACGGTGAAGGAAATTAAAAATTCCGACAACCCGTATGTGTACCAATTTATTAATGGTTTGGCCGAAGGCCCCATACAAATGACAACCTGAATAACATAAAAGAAGTATGAATACATGAACATAGCGACAGAAACAAAAGTTGGTCTTTTGGTCATTGCCGCCGCCATTGCTTTGGCTTGGCTTACCTTCCAAAGTGGAACGTTAAGCAAAAGCGAGTTTGGGCAGGATACACGTATTTTAAAAACCGAATTTGAAAACGTGGACGGTATTACCATTGGCTCCAAAATTAAAGTCGCCGGTGTTCAGGTGGGTGAAGTTATTGATATTAAGCTGGATAAAAACGGCACCGCTTCTTTGAAAATGGCGATTAAAGATGACGTGCCGCTGGCGCAGAACGTCAAAGCCCAAATTGCCAGCAGCGGCATTATTGGCGAAAAATTTATCGCGCTGATTACTGAATTCGGCGCAAAAGGTACTCTGGCAGAAAATCAGGTGAAAATTCCATCCATCGGCGCGGCCTCAGCCGATGATATTGCCCAGAATTTTGGGCAGGTTAGTGACGACCTAAAGCAAATCACCTCTGCCTTGCGTAATGCTTTGGGCGGTGCGGAAAACGCCAAAAAGCTGGAGCGTATTGTGGACAGCATCGACGGCGTGGGCCAAAAGCTGTCTAAGATTTTAGATGCCGAAGGGCAAGACACCGGCAAAATGCTGGCAGACTTTACCAAAACAGCTGAAAATCTTTCCAAAATCACAAGCCGCATTGAAAAAGGCGAAGGCATGCTGGGACAAATGCTCTCCTCTGATAGCCAGGAAAGCGACCTGGTGGCTGATTTGAAAGCCACTATGCGTGAACTGCGCCAGGTGGCCGATAAAGTGAACAAGGGTGAAGGCACGCTGGGCCGTTTGGTGAACGACCCCACCACCGTGGATAAAATTGAAAACGCTTTGGACTCTTTGTCCAACGCGACCGCCCGCATGGAAGCCTTCCGCACGGAAGTGGACTTCCACGGGTACAGCCTGCCGGCTGAAGAAGTGGCCAAAGGACGCTTTAACATTACCTTTGCGCCCCGCCCGACCCGTTATTATGTATTGGGTGTTACCTCTGATGGTATGGCTTATGCCGCGGACAGCACCACCGATGACCCCAACCCCTCTTTGGTAGGGCAGGACTTCGGCGACGACTTGAAGTACACCCTGCAGTTTGGCCATGTGTACGAAGGTGCCCTGATGGGTAAAAACCTTGGCTTCCGTGTCGGTTTGAAAGACAGTTCGTTTGGTATTGGGCTTGATACCCGCACCACTTTGTATGACCGTATGCTGGCGCTAAGTACCGATTTATATGACTTCAGCGGGGCCAACTCCGGTGTAGAAGACAACCCGCACTTGGACTTTACCGCCAAATATAACCTGCTGGCCGACAGCAACACCCTGTACGCCATTGGCGGGTACGACAACGCACTCAGCCAGGAATACGGCTCCCCATTTGTGGGGCTGGGCTTCCGCTTCCAGGATGATGACCTAAAGTACATGCTGGGCCAAGCGCTTTAACCAGTATTTATATTTCACAAAGGTCGCGGTTGCGGCCTTTTTTATTTAACAAAGCGGCCAACGGTGGTATCTTTTTCCCCATGGCAAAAGTCGCACGTATTTACAAATGTTCATCCTGCGGGGCTACCTATCCCCGCTGGCAAGGCCAATGTGACCAATGCGAAAGCTGGAACACCATTGGTGAAGAAACCTCCGCCCCTGTTCACTTAAAAGCGGCACGCAAAGCCAGTAAAGCCAAAGCGTTGAGTGTGAGCCGTCTGGATGATGCCTCCACCCAGACACCCCGCACCCAAACCCATATGGAAGAATTTGACCGGGTACTGGGCGGCGGATTGGTGAAAGGGGCAAGCATTCTGATTGGCGGTGACCCCGGCATTGGTAAATCGACCTTTCTTTTGCAGGTGTGCGGCGCTTTAGCCAAACAGCAAAAAGTTTTATATATCTCCGGTGAGGAATCAGCCGAACAAATTAAAATGCGCGCCCGGCGCCTTGGGGTGGCGGACGCGGATATGAACCTGCTGATCAGCGGGCATCTGGAAAGTATTATCGCGACCATTAACGATGAAAAGCCGGATTTAGTGGTGATTGACTCCATCCAAACTGTCGCCTCCGAAGACGCTGAAACCTCCCTGCCTGGCAGCATCAGCCAAATTAAAGTGAGTGCCCAGGCCTTAATTCACACCGCGCGCAAGTGCAACTGCACCATGGTGCTGGTGGGGCACGTGACCAAAGAAGGCAACATTGCCGGTCCGCGCCTGTTGGAACATATGGTGGACACGGTCTTATATTTTGAAGGCGAACGCTCACAAAATTACCGCCTGTTGCGCTCCTTCAAAAACCGCTTTGGGGCCACCAATGAAATTGGCGTGTTTGAAATGGGGGAAGCGGGTTTACGGCAAGTTCTGAACCCTTCAGAATTATTTTTAGCCGAGCGGCCGGAAGGATCATCCGGCTCGGTTGTTATGGCCGGTATGACGGGCACTCGCCCTATTTTGGTAGAAATTCAAGCGTTGGTGAACAAGTCACAACTAGCGCAACCACGGCGCACTACCTTGGGCGTTGACCCCAACCGTGTAGCGATGATCACCGCCGTTTTGGACAAGCACGGGGGCAGTTACGGCCTGAGCAGTCATGATGTGTTTGTTAACGTGACTGGCGGGTTAAAAATTACCGAACCGGCCTCGGATTTAGCCATTGCGACCGCCTTGCTCTCCAGCCTTTTAAACCGCCCGGTGAACAGCGACGTCATTGTGTTTGGTGAATTAGGGTTAAGCGGTGAAATTCGCTCTGTAAGCAATATGAATCAACGCATTAAAGAGGCTGAAAAACTTGGCTTCACCACCGTGATTGCGCCAAAGAGTGCGACCAAGCCAAAAAATTCTAAAATCAAGCTGGTGAATGTGAAAAACATTGGCCAGTTTTCCTCCACTTTGCGGGATGAAGTATTTTAAGTGCCCATGACCTCACCGTTTGATATTTTTCTGGTGGTTATCTTTTTTGCCCTGACCTTTGCCGGGATGTATAACGGTATTCTGCGCGATGGCCTGCAAACCCTGATGTGGATTCTGGTGTCAGTCATCTCGGGCTGGATGTTGGCTGAAAGTGTCGATATGAATATCAGTGAACAAGTGATGCAAAATCCCGCCATTATCGGCGATATGATTAAAAATATGGCGATTAGCTTAGGGGTGGGTTATGCCGCGGCGTGGATACTGGACAAAATGGTGCTCAAACCCGTCTTCAAACGCCTGTATGCTTTCAAAGACCCGTCTACTCTCAGCCGAACTTTGGGTGGCCTTTTTGGGGCTGCTAAACTGCCGCTTCTGTTAATGCTGGGCGGTTTTGCCCTGCATACTATGTCTGAAAGTAAAGACCCGGTATTGCCCAACATGCTAGAGCAGTCCCGCGCTGTTCAATGGGGCAAAGACATCGGCTGGCAAGTGTATGATTACGCCACCGATGAAGGCTGGGTAGAATACCGGAAGGTGGACGACAGTGTAGCCGACAGCCGTACCCTCTCGGAATGGACAAAAGATATTATGAACGGTGTAATTGGTGAAGCGTTTAAAGATGGTTCATTCGTAGAAGGCCTGGAATTGGAAAAAACCATGCGGGATATTTCCTCGGACTTGCCAACCTTGCCCCAAAAACAGCCGGGACAGCAAACACCCAATATGATGGACGCTTTAGAAAAATACAAAAGCGGGAGCCAATAATGGAGCTGGTGTCCCTGCCCTATCTTTATGCTTTTTTGTTTATTGTAGCGTGGGCGGTGGCGCTGAACACGCCATGGTTCACCGGGCCACGCTTTTCGTTACTTGGCCACTTTGGGCCTTTTAAGCGTAATGGCTACCTGTTCCAAAGTGCGGAGTGGTTGGTGCGGACAGCCATTGTGTTTGGAGCGGCTTACAGCTTGGACCGAAACATAAACGAAGTGCCCCACAGCGGCTACGACAGCCCGGCTTTGTTTGTTCTTTTTATATGCATCAGCGCGGTGTTGGCTTTGCCTGGTGTTCTGTATTTCAGTTTGAATAAACGTAAATAGGTTTAGGCTTTTTTCTTCTTTCCAGCATACGGGTTTTCGCTGGTCTTAGCGTACAGCCGTACCACGATGCCGTGCAGGTTAAAGGCATCTTTTAAGCGGTTGGTGACATAGCGCAAATAACTCTCCGGCAGGCTTTTGGGCATGTTGACCCATACCGCAAACGTTGGCGGAGCGCTGGTAAGCTGGGTCATATATTTTATTTTTAAGCGGCGGCCTTTGCGCACCGGCGGCGGGTTGTTTTCGGTTACTTCTTCTAAAAAACGGTTGAGTTGAGCCGTGCCCAAGCGGGTTTGCCACAGCTTGTGCTTTTCCAGAACTTCCGGCAAAAGCTTATCCACGCCTTTTTTCTTTAAGGCGCTGATTGGCACCAATGGAATATCCCGCACCTGCGCCAAGCCAAAGTCCAAAGCGATGCGTACCTCTTCCATGCAGGCGTCTTTATCTTCCACCCTATCCCACTTGTTCAGTGCGATAATAAGCGGCTTGCCTTGCTTGAGGACTTTATCAGCAATCACAGCGTCCTGACGCTCAAAGGCTTCGGTCTGACCGTAGTGCTTATCAAACAGGCTGGCATCCAGTACCAGAATCACCGCTTCGGCTTTTTCAACCGCGCTAAAGGCATCGGTAACGCTCATTTTTTCCAACTTTTCAGCGATGCGGGCTTTTTTACGGATGCCGGGTGTATCTACCAGTTCAATCAGCTTATCATCTACCTGCCACAATGTGCCGACACTCTCACGTGTCAACCCGGCCTCATCCCCGGTGAGCATGCGCTCTTTTTCCAATAAGGTATTTACTAGTGTGGATTTGCCCGCATTGGGTTGACCAACAATAGCCAGCGGCAGCGGCTTGGGTTTGTCATCATCCTCAATGTCTTCACCCTCTTCAGCGCCGCACTCTTCCAGCTTTTCAGCTACAATGCGGGCAAGTTCATGCATCCCCTGACTGTGGGCGGCGGAGATGGGCAGCGGCCCCCCAAAACCGAGGGAGTACGCTTCCATCAGAGTGTCTTCGCTGGCATTGGTATCGCATTTATTAACCACTAATAATACCGGCAGGTTGTGGTCGCGCAACTGGCGGGCAATTTCGTAATCTTCTGATAATACCCCGGTTTTACCGTCAAGCAGGAACACTACCAATTGGGCATCTTTCAAGGCGGCTTCGGTTAAAACATTCAGGCGCCCGGCCATGCCTTTTTCACCCACTTCAATCCCCGCGGTATCAGCCAGCTCCAGCCGCAAACCTTTCACTTCCGCTGACCCAAAACGGGTGTCGCGCGTCACCCCGGGGGTGGGGTCCACCAGCGCTTTGCGGTCATCTTTTATCAGGGTGTTATAAAGGGTGGACTTGCCCACGTTGGGACGCCCGACAATAATAACCTTGGGACTGTTCTTACTTGGCGCCAAAGGCGACAACTTCCGCGTCATTGGTTAAAAACAGGATTTTATCCTCCGCCACGACCGGGGCGGTGTTTACCCCTTCAGGCAGGCGCACCATGCTCAATACTTTTCCGGTGTACGGACCAACGGACAAGGCAAACCCATCATCGGAGGCGGCAATTAAACGATTCCCGGCCAGGACAGGACCGTTCCACATGCGCTTTTCATCAGTTTTGGGCAAATTATCATTCAAGTCGGTCACCCAGCGAATGTAGCCGTTACTGCGGTTCAAACACACCAGGTTGCCGTTATCGGTAATAATAAAGATACCGTTGCCGGCCACCCATGGCATTTGGGTCGCGCTGAGCTCCCGTCCCCACAAGCGCTGGCCACTGACCATATCAAAAGCGGTCAGCATACCGTTATGGTTAACAGCGTACATAATATTGGCGGCAATCACCGGGGCTGCATCCACATCTACCAAGGATGACAGCAGATCTGCCCCCACATTGATGGACAGCGCATCATGCCACAAATAGCGCCCGTCCGCCGCTTGCAGAACATAAACCTCTCCACTGGAATACGGCACGGCGACCATGCCTTCGGCAATGGCGGGGAACGCGGTGCCCATTAACGATAAAGCCTCCTGAATACCGCTGTGGGTCCACAGCAGGTTGCCGTTTTCAGTAGAAAGTGAAAACAGGCGGTTGTCATAGGTCACAACGTATAACTGGTCGTTATACACCACTGGCGCCGCGCGCACCGGGCTTTGCACATTGTAACGCCATACAACATCGCCATTTTCGCTGTTTAGCGCAAATACTTCACCGCTACCGGTGGTGGCAAAAACTTTATCCCCATCCGCGGCCACACCGCCGGGCATGTTACGGAGCTCTTTTTCTTCTACTGGAAGGCTGGTGTCCCAAACCTCACGGCCATTTTCCAGATTTATGGCGGTCACGGTGGAGCGGGTATCAATAGCAAAGACTTTGCCGCTATTTACAACCGGCGGGTTCATCAGCTGGCTGTCATCACTCACACCACGACCAATGTTCCGGCGCCAGACCTTTACGACTTTCTCTGGCAGGTGTACATGCTGCAAGACATTGGCGCTGTTGCCCCCTGCTTGCGGCCAGTTTTCAACATCTAAGGCACCAGGGATGCCCAACGGCACATGTTCCAAACCCGCGTCAGGTTGAAGAGCCTGACTTTCCGGTAGAATATCAATACGCTTACCTTGCAGCGGCGGCTCTTTTGAAGAACTGCACGCCGCCAACAATACGGCAACCAAAACGGGTAGAATTTTTTTCATCAAGGGTCAGGCTCCTTCTAAGTTTTAGCCCAGTTCATCCAAACGGTCCTGCGCGCGAACAGCGGCCCCGTTAGGAATATTTGGTAAGCTCAGCAAACGCTCAAAATAGGTAACGGCTTTGGCTTTTTCACCTTTGTGTTCGGCAATGTGGCCCAGCATCTCCAAAGCACTGGCGCGGTAGGCACTGGCTGGCGTATCCAGCAGGACCAATGTACTTTCCGCCTTGTTCATATCGGTTTTCATCAATACCAGACCTTTATAAAAGTTGGCCAAATCGCGATAAATTGGCTGGTTTTGATACTCTTGCGCAATCTGGCTATAAGTCTTTTCCGCTTCTGTCAGGTTCCCCGCTTCTGTATAAGCGCCAGCGGCTTGAAACTTGGCCAGCAGAGCATAACCGCTATCAGCATTTTCAGCATAGGCTTCAAAATCGGTCGCGGTAGGTTCGCTTTGGGTGTTGAAAATATTCCAGTACTTATCCGCCTCATTTTCCAAACCGGCTTCATGGGCCTGCTCATACCATGTCCAGCCGCCAACAGTTACAAACAAGGCCACCAGCCCGGCATATACCCAGGTTTTATATGTGTTCCATAGTTCCTGCATACGGTCGTAATGCAGGCTTTCGTCTACCTCACGCAGAAAAGCGTTCATTTCCGGTTTTGGTTGTGCCACTTTTTGTTGCTCCTTGTTTGGTTTAAAAGGCGTGGATACGATAGCCGATTTTAAGCTTCTGTGCAATAAATCAAGCCGCTGGAATGGCTTTTAAAAGTTCTTTGGTATAGGCCTGCTTTGGTGCGCCAAAAACTTGAGCTGCGGTGCCGTGCTCTACAATTTTGCCATTTTGGGCCACCATCACCCGGTCGCAAATGGTTGAAACCACCCGCAGGTCATGGGAAATAAATAAATAGCTCAGCTCATATTTTTCTTTTAAGTTGGCCATCAAGTCGAGAATTTGTTTTTGCACCGACACATCCAAGGCGCTGACCGGTTCATCGGCTATAATCAGCGCCGGGCGTAACGCCAGGGCGCGGGCAATACATACCCGTTGACGCTGCCCACCGGAAAACTGGTGCGGGTAGCGGTCATAGCTGTCTTTCGGCAGGCCACAGTCTTCTAAAAGTTCTTGAACATAGTCCATACGTTCACGCTTCGTCATATCGGTCTGGGCACGTAAACCTTCGGCCACTGACTCCCCAATTTTCATTCTGGGGTTGAGGGACGAAAACGGGTCTTGAAAAACCATCTGCATATTACGGCGCAGGGTTGTTAATTTGCGCTCCGGGGCGTGGGTGATGTCTTCACCTAAAAAGCGAATTGTTCCCTCTTCCGGTTCCATCAGGCGGATTAAACACTTGGCCAGGGTGGACTTTCCACAGCCGGATTCCCCCACCAGACCCAGCGTTTCGCCACGTGCCATAGTGAACGATACATCATCCAGCGCTTTAAACGGCACCTTAGGGCTGAAGAAGCCACCATCTTTCA
>MDTD01181406.1_pt1 | contig 23101 bp, 18 predicted proteins | sample 811221 | NCBI WGS metagenome assembly MDTD01 (sample SAMN05326646, study PRJNA326480) | marine metagenome | isolation source: seawater | place: Pacific Ocean: South West | collected 2011 | reverse complement strand
GGAGTCGTTGAGGCTGAGCTTGTCGATGGCCTCGCGCATGTCCTCGAAGCCCGAGCCCTTTTTGTCGGTGGTGGTGGCGGGGTAGAAGTCGCAGAAGACCATCTGGCGGGGGGGCTCGTAGCCCCCGAGGGGCTCGGCGGCGGGGTCGTGGTCGATGGTGATGGTGTCGCCCACGCGGACCTCGCCCAGGTTTTTGATGGCGGCGATGAGGTAGCAGGTCTCGCCGACGCCGACCTGGGTGACCTTGGTTGGCTTGGGGGTGTACTTGCCGAGCTCGGTGACGGTGAAGGTGCGGCCCATCTGCATCATGCGGATTTTGTCGCCGACCTTGAGCTTGCCGTCGAAGACGCGGCAGTAGAGGACGACGCCCCGGTAGTCGTCGTAGACGGCGTCGAAGATGAGGGCGCGGGTCTTGTCGGTGACGGCCTTTCGGGGCGGGGGCATCTTCTCGCAGATGACCTTGAGGAGTTCGGGGATGCCCTGACCGGTCTTGGCGGAGACGGAGATGCAGTCTTCGGCGGGGAGGCCCAGGACCTGCTCGACTTCCTCGGCGATCTCGATGGGTCTCGCGGCGGGGAGGTCGATCTTGTTGAGGACGGGGACGAGTTCGAGGTCCTGCTCGACGGCGAGGTAGGTGTTGACGACGGTCTGGGCCTCGACGCCCTGGGCGGCGTCGACGATGAGGAGGGCGCCCTCGCAGGCCTTGAGGGCGCGGGAGACCTCGTAGCCGAAGTCGACATGCCCGGGGGTGTCGATGAAGTTGAGCATGAATTGCTCGGTGGAGCCGTCTTCGTAGGTGTGCTCGTAGGCGACGGTGACGGCGGAGGCCTTGATGGTGATGCCCCGCTCGCGTTCGAGATCCATGGAGTCGAGGAGCTGCTCCTTGGCCTCGCGGTCGGAGACGGCGTGGGTGGACTGGAGGAGGCGGTCGGCGAGGGTGGACTTGCCGTGGTCGATGTGGGCGATGATGGAGAAGTTTCGGATCTGCAACGGTTGGTCCGTCCGTGGGTAGGAGAATCGCGGGTGGTCGGTCTTCGGGCGGCTGTCCCGGGCGTGCGTTGTAACCGCCTCTCGCGGGGGACTGGCGGCGTGATGATACGCCCGGAAAGGGGAATTCCGGATGGTGATTCGACCCGAGGGGGTGCACGGGATTCGCGCGGCGGTGCTGGGGTGTTTGCGTCTGCTGGCGGTGGCGCTGGTGGGGCTGGGGGTGTACCTGGTCGGGGCGCGGGTCGCGTTCGGGGTGCTGGGGCGCGGGGATGTGACGGAGGCGTGGCGCGTGTGGCAGGGCGTGGGTGAGGGGCACGGGGTGTTCCGCGGACTGCCGATGATCGGGGTGGGGATCGCGTTGGGGCTGGCGTCGCGGCGGATCGTGTGGTGGGCGGTGCGGCCGGCTGAGACGGGGTGTCCTGCGTGCGGATTCGACACGGACGCAGGCGAGCGGCTGGAGCGGTGCCCCGAGTGCGGGCTTCGGGGGTTGGGCGATCAGCCGGGGTGATCAGCGGGCGCGGTCAGGCCTTGATCGCGATGGCGTCGAAGACGGGGGGGACGGCCATGAAGCGGTCGGGGTCCTGCGAGGCTTCGCGCCAGAGGGCGAAGAAGGCGGCGGCGTCGTCGGGGGAGAGGAAGCCCGCCTCGACGACGCGGGGGACGATGGAGGGCCAGAAGGAATCGGGCCAGGCCCAGAGGGGGTGGCCGGGTCGGGCGATGCGCTGGTGGGCTTCGAGGTGGACGAGGGTGAAGCCGGCTTCGCGGAGGTGCTTGGGCATGGGGCCCATGACATCGTTGGAGCCGTCGTTGGATTCCCAGTAGTCGAGCAGGGCGTTGATGGTGCGGGTGAAGAGGGGATCGCGGGGGGCGATGGACATGGCGCGCCAGTTGAAGTAGTCCTGGATGACAACGCGTCCTCCGGGCTTGAGGGCGGCGTGGACCTGGGCGAGGGCGCGGGGGACATCGTTGGAGAAGGAGAGGGCCCAGCGGCAGTAGGCGGCGTCGAAGGACGCGTGCTCGTCTTCGGTGAGTGAAGCGGCGAGGCGGTGGAAATCGGCGCGGCGGACCTCGGCGTGGTGATGGCCCAGCGCGGCCATGCGGTCGACGAAGTGATCGATGTAGGCGGGTGAGCCCTCGATGCCGAGGACGCGGCCTCGTGGGCCGACGAGTTCGGCGAGGTCGGCGGCGGCGTAACCCGGCCCGGTGCCGATGTCGAGGACGCGGGCGCCGACGCCGATGCCGGCGCGTTCCCAGAGCGCGTGGGCGTGGGCGGCCCAGAGGCGGTGCTGGATGCCGAGGCGGTGGAGCTCGGTGGTGTCGGTGCCGAGGAGGTAGTTGTCGACGGAGGGCATGGTGGGAGGATACTGAGGGGAATGGGGAATGGGGAATGGGGAATGGGGAATGGGGAGAGATCGGATTGTGAGGCGGTGGCGCTCTGGTGCGGAGCGTGCGATGGGGGCGGAGGGGGCTCGTGGTTCAGGCGCCGTTGAGCCAGAGGATGGCGGCGGTGACCATCGAGGCGGCAATGATGAGCGCGCCCGCGAGCTTCTGCGCGATGTGCACGGCGGCGCGGTCGGCTCGGGGCGGGCCCGCGGGGGGGACCGCGGTCAGCGACTCCGCGAGCGCGGGTGTGAGGGGCGGGTGCCCCGGGAGTGACTCGCCCCGTCGCGCTGTGTCCTGGACCATCGCGATGACAAGGGCCGCGTCGAACGGGCGGAGGCCCAGCAAGCGGGCGGTGCGCATCAGGCGTTCGCGTTTCTCGGGGCGGATGATCCCGGCGCGGCCTCCCTCGATCGCGGACGCGACGCGGGCGGCGAAGAGCCATCGGGGATCGGTCGGGGCGACGGCGTGCGCTGCGGCGTTGGGGTCGTTTGCGGGGGATTGGCGGGCGGAGGGGGCGTTGGAGGCCGATGGCGGGCGTCGGTCGGGCGTATGGGCCGTGGTGCGGTCGGACGCGCTGCGTCTGTGCAACGCGCGTGGTGCGTCGGCAACGGGGGTGTTGACGAGGCGCAACATCGGCTGGGCTTGGCGGTCCACGGGTGGCACGGAGGCGGTACGATGCACACGCGGTGCCAGTTGGGGATGTGCCGTGCCGGTGGGCGGCTTCAGGTTTGGCGTGTGAGTCGCCGATGACCGCTTCGCGGGAACGAGAACCAGACGGGGCGGGATCGCTGAACGACCGATAATGCATGGCAGGGACTGACGGGGACAACTCCACTGAGCGGCCGCTGGAGGCGGTGCGTCTGCGCGCGCCGGTTCATAAAGATGACGCGGTGTGGAAACTTGAGGTGATGTCGCGTCGGGGTCGGCTTCCGGGCTTCCGGCGGGAGGTTGGGGGCTTCGCGGTCGCGGCGCACGGGACGCCCTTTGACAAGACGCTGCGGATGCGGGCAGAGCAGGACCCCGGCGAGGGCTCGGTGTTCCGTCCCGAGCTGCGGCTGGACCGGCGGATGCCGTCGATCACGCTGGTGATCTTCGTGCTGACGGTCTGGCCGGGCGTGATGCTGACCGACTCGTTCCTGTACGGGCACTTCGAGTTCTACATGCACTGGATCAACGGCGGGCTGGAGACCTGGTGGTGGTATGTGCCGCTGACGGTCGTGAGCCTGGTGTGGGCGTGGTTCGGCGCGTTGAAGAAGTCGGACGCTTCGGCGGGCAAGGCGGCGCGGGAGACGCTGGCGAAGATTGCGGCGGAGCTGAACGGCGCGATCGTCGCGGCGGACGGCGCTTCGGCGCCCGGTTCGGCGGCGGCGGAGCCTGAGGCCGGCCCCGGTCCTGCTGATCGTGGGTCTTGAGGGGCGTGGCTTGAGCGGCGGCGTGGTCAGGGTGCGGGCCTCGGCTCTGCCTTGAGCGGTGTGATTCGCACGCGGACTTTGCGGCCGATCGCCGGGACGGAATCGGGGTCGGCGATCCAGACGGGCTCGTCGATTGTCGCGTCGGGGTTGATGAGGGGTTCGTAGGCGATGAGTTCGCTCCCGAAGGTGGCGAGCCCGATGATGACGCCTGTCCCGTCGGCGTCGTAGTACTCGCGCGGTTCCCCGTTGACGGTCCGGGTCGCGATGCGGGAGCCCGCGAAGACGAACCGGTGCTCGGGTCGGCGGGATCGGGTCGGGGCGTCGATGATCCAATCTGTCGCGTCGATGGGGCGGTCGCGGTCGGTGATGAACTCGACGCGGACAGCTTCCCCTGTGGGCGGGGTGCCGTTGCGGAGGGACGCGGGGGCGCCGGGTTCGGCGTCGATCGTGAGCAGGGCGGCGTGGATCATCGAGGGCGGGACGGTGGTGACGACGAGGGATTCGTGCTCGCGGGTGTCCGGTGCGCACGCGATGAGTTCGAGGTAGACATCGGGGGTGTCGGGGTGGTGGCAGTCCATCGCGACGGTGGCGTCGAACTCGACAACGCGGGCGGCTCGGTCAATGCGGAGCCCCGGCGCGAGGGCGGTCCAGTCTTGTGGGGCGTGGGGGGGCTGAACGGTTGAGCAGGCGGGGAGGACGGCCGTGATCGCGAGGAGGAGGGCGTTTCGCGCGACGCGGGGCGCGGTTGTGCGGGAGTCATGCATCGGGGGCTCCGAGGTGGGTGTCGAGGAGTGCGATGAAGGCGTCGCCCCGGGCTTCGTAGTTGGGGAACTGATCCCACGAGGCGCAGGCGGGGCTGAGCAGGATGGCGTCGCCCGGGTCGGCGAGTCGGGCGGCTTCGCGGACGGCGGCGTCGAGGGTGGCGCATTCGATGGAGGTGCGCCCCGCGGCGGAGGCGGCGGCGGCGATCGCGGGGCCCGTGGTGCCGATGGTGAGCAGGGCGGTGGTGTCCAGCGCGGCGAGGGCGGAGAGATCGATGCCCTTGTCGGCGCCGCCCGCGATGAGCCAGACCCGGTCGTGGCGCTCGCGGACGGCTGCGACGGCGGCGGCGGTGGTGCCCGGCGTGGTGGACTTGGAGTCGTTGTAGGCGGTGACGCCGCGGCGGGTGCCGGCGAAGGCGAGGCGGTGGGGGAGGCCCGGGAAGGTGGCGGCGGCTCTTGCGGCGTCGTGGGGGTCGATGCCGGTCGCGGCGTGGACGGCGGCGCCGGCGAGGGTCGCGTTGGAGCGGTTGTGGTCGCCTGGCAGAATGGCGTCGAGGTCGTGGGGGATCTCGGGCGTGATCGTGCGGGCGGGGGGCGGGACGGGCCAGTCGCGGACGGCGGGGGCGAGGACTGCGGCTGGGGCGTTGGTGTTCGCGCTGGCGAGGGCGTCGAGCAGGTGCTGCTTGGCGGCGCGGTAGTGGGCGAGGTCGGCGTGCCAGTCGAGGTGGTTGGGCTCGAAGGCGGTGAGGACGGCGACATCCGGTCCCCACGCGGGGCGGGTCTCGCGGAGCCAGTGGAGCATGGCGCTGGAGAGTTCGAGGACGGCGACGGTGTCGGGCGGGAGCGTGGACGCGACGGGGAGGAGGGAGCCTCCGATGTTGCCGCCCAGGACGGTGGGGCGGGCGAGGGCCCGCAGCGCGTGGTGGATCATCGCGGCGGTGGTGCTCTTGCCGACGCTGCCGGTGATGGCGATCACAGCGCCGCCTGCGTCGCGGTCGATCGCCTGTTCGAGGCGATCGATGGCGAGGGCGATCTCCGTTTCGAGGGTGACGCCTTTTTCGCGGGCGGCGCGGATGAACGGGTTGTTCCAAGGCGTGGATACGGCGGGGTTGACGATCAGGGTGTCGGCATGGTTGAGGTCGGCGGGGTCGTGGGCGCCGAGCGCGAGGCGGACGGCGTTCGTGGAGACAAGGTCGTCGATGAGCGCGAGACCCTGGGCGAGGTCGGCGGCGGGGGCTCGGTCGGAGATGACGACGCTCGCGGCGCCCTGCTCGACCGCGTAGCGGGCGACAGCGGCGCCGCCTCCGAAGCGGCCCAGGCCCATAACGACGATGTGCTTGTTGCGGAGGTCGGGCATCCGGGGATTGCTTTCCGTTCGGCGGTCGGCGGGCGGGCGTGTGCGCTGGCTACATCAGGCTGACGGGGTCGACATCGACGGCGGTGCGGGCGTCGCTTTTGAGCACGCCCTCGGCGCGGAGGGCACCGAGGAGGGCGACAAGGCGGGGGGCGTCAGCGGCGGTGACTTCGATCGCGAATCGGAAATGATCGGCGACCCGGCTGAGCACGCAGGGCATCGGACCCTCGATGCGGATCGCGCGGTCGGCGTGGGCGCGGAGGGTGCGGGCGATCGCCTCGGCGTCGCGCTCGGCTTTGCGCGCGTCGGGGTCGCGGCAGACGATGCGCGCCATGCGTGCGCAGGGGGGAAGGCCGTTGGTGTGGCGCAGCGAGAGTTCGTGTTTCGCGAAGGCGTGGTAGTCGTGTCTGGAGGCGAGCACGATCGCGGGTTCGTGGGGGTGCATGGTCTGCACGATGACACGCCCCGGGTGTTGGCCGCGTCCGGCGCGGCCCGCGACCTGGCTGACGAGTTGGAAGGTGCGCTCGGCGGCGCGGAAGTCGGGCTGGGCGAGCGAGGTGTCGGCGTTGATGACGCCCACGAGGCGGACATTCGGAAAGTCGAGGCCCTTGGCGATCATCTGCGTGCCGAGCAGGAGTTTGAGTTGGCCTTTCGCGAAGCGATCGAGGACGGAGAAGTAGTCTGCGGCTTTGCGGACACTGTCGGAGTCGAGGCGTTCGAAGTCGATGTGCTCGGCGAGGCCGAACCGATCGGCGAGTTCGTTCTCGACGCGTTGGATGCCGAGTCCGAAAAGGATGACCTTTCCCTGGCAGACGGGGCAGGCCCTCGGGATGACCTGCTCGGCGAGGCAGTGGTGGCAGCGGACATAGCCTCGCGGTGCGTGCTGACCCGGCCTGAGCCCGGCGCGGTGGACGACCATGCGGGCGTCGCAGGACTCGCACCCGAGTGACCAGCCGCAGGCTTTGCTGGAGCAGGCGACATAGGAGGCGAAGCCGCGTCGGTTGAGGAGGAGCATGGCCTGCGCGCCCTCCGCGAGGGTCTGCTCGAGGGCGTGGGCGAGGTGTGGGCCGATGCCGATCCAGCCTTCTTTGAGCATGCGTGGGGCGTTGGGGGCGGTGTTCGCGTTGGGTTGCTGTCCCGGAGCGGGCTCGCGGGGCCCGACGATGCGGACCTCGGGCATGGCGCCGGCGACGCGCGTGGGGAGTTCCCAGAGCGTGGAGCGGGTGGTGCCGTCGGGCGCTCTGGTGTGGGCGTTCCACCAGGATTCGAGGGAGGGGGTGGCGGAGCCCAGGACGACATGGGCGTCGTCGGCCTGGGCGCGCTTGATGGCGACATCGCGGGCGTTGTAGCGGGGGAGTTGGTCCTGCTTGTAGGAGGAGTCGTGCTCCTCGTCGACAATGATGAGGCCCGGGCGGTCGAGGGGGGCGAAGATCGCGGAGCGAGCGCCGACAGCGACGAGGGAGTGTCCTGAGGCGAGGCGGGACCAGGCTTGATTGCGGGCGCTGGCGGAGAGGCCCGAGTGGAGGACCTCGACGCCTGTTGCGTTCGGGCCCGTGGTCAGGCGGGCGACGAAGCGGCCCGCGGTCTGGGGGGTCAGCGCGATCTCGGGGACGAGGATGATGGCGGGGCGGCCCTCGGCGAGGGCACGCTCGATGAGATGGATGTAGACCTCGGTTTTGCCCGAGCCGGTGACGCCGCGCAGGAGGTGGACGGCGAACGGGCGTTCGTGGCGGGCGGCGTCGATGCCCTCGACGACGCGTTGCTGATCGGGGGTGAGGGCGGGGATGGCGGTGGATTCGGCGAGGAGGACGGGGTCGGTCGCGCCGAAGCGGCGGACTTCTTCGGTTTCGATCCTCGTGAGCAGGCCGGCCTCGACGAGGCGGTTGATCGGGGCGAGGTTGGCGGCGCCGGCGGCACGGGCGAGGGCGCGGGGCTCGAGCGGGAAGGTCTCGGGCGGGAGATCGGCGATGACGGCCCACGCCTTCTTTGCGGAGGGTGTGAGTTTGGGGAGATCGGCGGGGCGGTCGGGTTCCGGGGTGCGTTGGATCTTTTCGACGGTGCGGGCGCCGACGCTGTGCTTGACAGCGGCGGGGACCATCGCGGCGAGGACCATGCCGATGGGGGTGAGGTAATAGCGGGCGATCCACTGGGCGAGGGGGACGAGGGAGGCGGGGAGGACGGGGCCCACGCGGCGGGCGACGGGCTTGACCTTGGATGGCGGATAGTCGCCCAGGAGTTCGGCGCCCCCGGTTTCGAGGACGAGGCCCCCGGTCTTCGTGTTGCCCCGTCCGAGGGGGACCTCGACGCGATCACCGACCCGGAGGGGCTCGTCGCCCTCGCGGTAGGTGAGGCCCTGTGCGTCGAGTCCTCGCTCGACGGCGACGCGGACGAAGACGGTGTCTGCGGGGGGTGGCTGCTCGTCGGCGTCGTGGATGTGGGCGAAGGGAAGCCGCTCCATGGCACGCATAGACTATCGCCCATGACCAGCACGACCACGGCGGCACGGGGCACGGAGAGCGGGGCATCGGTGAAGACGGTGGGGCGCTTGGCGCTCGCCGACGGTCGGGTGTTCCGTGGCGAGGCGTTCGGCGCGACGGGTCGGGGCGTGGTGACGACCGCGGAGGTGGTGTTCAACACCGCGATGACGGGGTACCAGGAATCGCTGACGGATCCGTCGTATTCGGGGCAGATCTTGGTTCAGACGACGCCCTTGGTGGGCAACACGGGTGTCAACGAGGAAGACACGGAATCGACACGGGTGCATGTGTCGGGGTTCGTGGTGCATGAGCACACGCGCGTGCCCTCGAATTTCCGCGCGTCGGCCACGCTGGACGCGTACCTGCGAGAGGCGGGCGTGCTGGGGATCAGCGGGATCGACACGCGGGCGCTGACGCGGCGGATCCGCGAGGCGGGCGCGGTCCCGGGCGCGATCACGGACGATGATTCGGTGACGGACGCGGAACTGGTGGCGAGGGCGCGGGAGGCGCCCTCGATGGAGGGCGCGAACCTGGTGCCTGGCGTGGCGCGTCGGGAGCGGTGCTCGTGGAACGAGGGGATGGGGGCGTGGCGGTGGAGGCCCCGTAGTGAGACGGGGGCGCGGGCCGGTGGCGGCTCACCCACGATCGCGGTGCTGGACTGCGGGGCGAAGAACAACATCCTGCGGAACCTGCGTGAGCGGGGGCTCTCGCTCAGCGTGCTTCCGTTCGATGTCGCGGCGGACGATGTGGTCGCGGCGTTCGAATCGGGTGAGTTCGCGGGGTTGTTCGTCTCGAACGGGCCCGGCGACCCGGCGACGGTGACGCAGACGGTGGAAACGGTGGAGCGGGTGTTGACGCTCGAGCCCGCGGTGCCGGTTTTCGGGATCTGCCTTGGGCACCAGTTGCTGGCGCAGGCGATCGGGGCGAAGACCTACAAACTGCCTTTCGGGCACCGGGGTGCGAACCAGCCCGTTCTGGACACGGAGTCGGGCGAGGTGGCGATCACGAGCCAGAACCACGGGTTCGCGGTCGACCGGGACTCGCTTGAGGCGGCGGGGGGCGTGGTGACGCGGGTGCATCTGAACGATCAGACGGTCGCAGGGTTCCGCCTGAAAGACCGCCCGGTGTTCAGCGTGCAGTATCACCCCGAGGCGTCGCCCGGGCCGCACGATTCGGGCCCGCTGTTCGACCGATTTGCGGATGCGGTGTTCGCGTTCGCGCGGGCGGGGGCTCCGTGACGGGAGTCGGGTGACGCGCGGTGATGTGTCGTTCGGGGGGTTCCGGCGGGCGTTTGTGTGAAGGTGGGTAATTTGGGCGTTTTTCGGACGGCGTTCTGAGGCGGTCTGGAGGGGCACCGGCGCGGTTGTTGGGTGAAAAATGCGCGAAGGCCCCCTTGCAAGGCGGGTGGAAATCGGTATATTCGATATGCGAGAGGTTCTCCTCGGGGTCTGCCCGTGGGCCTTTCGTGTTTGAGAGAGGGAGTCATGTGCCTCGCTGAAGAAAGTCTTCCGTCTCGTCGGGGATGATCTTTGCGGAGCGCCGGTCGGCATTTCTCAGAGCCGGTCGGAGGGAGATCGAGACTTCAGCATCAATCAGTCGTTCAGCGTGGTTCGGCGTGTTGCCGAGTTGCGCTCTTTGCGGGGCGAGTGGGCCTCGCTTTCCTGAGTCGGAGTCCGTTTTTCAACGTTGAATAGAGGAGTTCTCACCATGAAGATCAAGAGCGGTCTCATTCTCGCGGTCGCGGCCGGTGGTATTGCCGGTGTCGCGAACGCCGAACTGGACAAGACGCCCATCGCCCTCGAGTGGCAGAAGTACGACGGTGGCAACACCGGTCAGGTGTACATCAACATGCGCACCGGCGAGCGTATCTTCAACGCCGAGGCGACCACGGGCGTCGTGAACCGCGGCAGCTGGAGCTGGAACGCGAACATCGCTGATCCGTGCGAGGGCGCCGCTGGCGTCGCGCCCGAGGATCAGGGCGTCGGTGTGTTCACCGGCATCATGAGCGAGGCGAACGGCGATGCGCTGGCCGACAACGGCGTGCGTCTGTGGCAGAACTGGTTCGATGCGCCGGCTGATTCGATCATCAACGGCATCAACTTCCAGTACTACACCGGCCTGCAGGATCCGGCCTTCACCCCGGGCCAGGACCCGACGGGCGTCGATCCCGCGGGTATCGTCGGCTATGACTTCATCATGGCGTTCACCGAGAACGACGACCCGGCGACCCAGTCGTCGGCGGTTGCCCACAGCCCCGTCATCGTGACGGACCTCCCCGGCGCGAACGACACCGACAACAGCGGCGTCATCGAGTTCGCCGAGGGCTTCCTGTGGACCATCTTCCTCGACATCGCTGACACCCCGATCGAGATCGCGGACAGCAACGGCAGCTCGACCAACCCCCAGGGCAGCGACGGCGACGCGCCGGGCACCGTGGGCGAGGGCTTCTCGGACTGCGGTTTTGTGATCACCTTCCGTCAGCCCGGCGTGCTCGAGGGCGACGCGATGTTCAGCAACAACGACCTGATCGACTTCAGCGGCATCCTTGGTGATGTTGCGAACCCCGACGGTTCGGCTGCTGACCTGTCGACCTTCAACAACATCCTGCCGACCGGCACGGGTCTGTACGCCCCCTCGAACCGCCTCGATACCTTCCCGGCGACCGCGGCGGCGATCACCCAGTGGCCCGTCGATGTCGCGACCGTGGTCGAGCCCGGCGAGGGCTTCGGCTCGTGGGACGCGATGGAAATCTTCACCTCCGCGGGTGTCGATGAGTCGGATGTCGGGTTCCTGTTCTACTTCGGTGGCTTCGCCTGCAACACGCCCGGCGGCGGCACCGACGGTTACCTGAACCCCTACTCGTCCGCCTTCATGCAGTTCAATGTCGAGGCCCCCGGCCCCGACGGCTGCAACCTGGCCGATGTTGCCGAGCCCTTCGGCGTCCTCGACCTGGCGGACATCAACGGGTTCATCGGCGCGTTCCTGGCTCAGGACGCGATCGCGGACCTGAACGGCGACAATGTCTTCGACCTGACGGACCTCAACATCTTCGTGACCGAGTTCCTGGCGGGTTGCCCGTAATCCGTGCGTCGCATGGATAGCTGACCGGTGAACGGGGCGTGCCCCGGGAGCCGGATCGAGCCTGACTTCACCCAGCACCCGCGGCTCTGCCGCGGGTGCTGTCTTTTTGCGTCCGGTTCTGTCCCGGTCGCGTGGTCGCGGCGGGGCGCGTGGTGGTACCGGGCGCGTGGATCTCGCGCGGTGCACCGGGCGCATCGAGCGGGCCGACAGGCTTCTCGTTGGTCGGTTCTGCGTTGGCCGGTGTTGGGTGATCGTGCCGCTGTGCGGTGCGCTGCGGGGACCGGATCATGGGATTGCATCCGGATCCGCGATAACACCCAGATCCGCGACGGCAAAGGAATGCCCGGGGACGATGCAAGCATGCGCCCCCGGGCCGGGAAGAGAAGAGCAGGGTGTCTGGTCGAGAGCTTCGACCTAGCGGGGACCCGCGGAGCCGCGGTGATTCAAGCGGTTAACAGGGGTCTTCTCCGCCTCTGGAATTGTTACAGATTCATTCAGTTCTGACAGGTGTTTCGGCGGGGTCTTCACCAAATGCACACAAAACGAGTAATTTCCCTTGGCGGATTCCGGGGCGGGTTGGGCTCCGGTACACTGGAATCGTTGTGCATGGGACCGCCCTGCGGCGAGGCGTTGTTGGTCTGGAGGCACCGGGCGTGACGGATGAACGGCAAGGCGAATCGGGTGAGCGTCCTCGGGCGCGGCCGCTTCCGGCGTCGTCGGAGTCGCGGTCCGGATCGGAAGCGGAGACCGACGCGGTGGACGGTGTGTCGGAGCGTCCCGGTGCGTATGCCTCGCTGAGCCTGGATGACGAGGAATCTCTGGTTGCGCGGGCGACGGGGGGCGACGAGGATGCGCTGTGCGCGCTGCTGGAGCACTATGGGCCGATCGTACGGGATCGCCTGAAGCCCAAGATCGGCGCACAGTGGCGGACGGCGGTGGACGAGGACGATGTCATGCAGGTGACCTATCTCGAGGCGTTCCTGCTGATCGGGCAGTTCCGCTATCGGGGGCTTGGGTCGTTCCTCGCGTGGCTGAGCCAGGTCGCGGAGAACAACCTGCGGGATGCGCTCCGCGGGCTGCAGGCGGCGAAGCGCCCGAACCCGAAGCGGCGGGTGCAGGTGGCGAAGCACATGGCGGACAACTCGTTCGTGGCGCTGGTGGAGTTGCTCGGGGCGACGGAGAGCACGCCCAGCCGAGCGGCGGCGCGGGACGAGAGCGAGCAGATGATCGAACAGACGCTGTCGGCGCTGCCTCCCGATTACGAGCGGGTGGTGCGGCTGTATGACCTGGAGTGCCGTTCGGCGCAGGAGGTCGCGGAGCAGTTGGGGCGTTCGACGGGGGCGATCTATATGCTGCGCGCGCGGGCGCACGAGCGGATGCGCTCGGAGCTCGGGAACGCTTCGCAGTTCTTCACCGATCCGGGGCGGTGAGCGGGGGCGGCGCACGCCGGGGTTGTGCGGCGGCTCGTGGGCACGGGGTATGCTGGGGGTGGACACGGCGCGGCGTGTGCGACGCCTTGCAACGCTCGGGGACCCTGCTTGCCTGATGATGCTCAACAACCGGATGCCCGCGACGCGCGGCGCGAGCTGGATGCCTCGGAGCGGGAGGCGGAGACGGAGATGGTGTCGGTGCCGAAGCCCGAGGGGTCGGGCGGGGGCGCGAACGACTCGGGCGCGCGTCGGGTGGTGACGGCGGGGGATCTCTCGCGCGGATCGGTGTCGCGCGGGGATTCGGACTCGGGATCGGGTTCGAGCGAGCTGGGGCTGATCCGCGCGGCGCGGATGCAGGCGCAGCATCGGAGCCGTCCGGCGATGCGCGGGATCGGTCTGGCGGCGGGGATCCCCGGGTACACGATCGTGCGCGAGTTGCACCGGGGCGGGCAGGGTGTTGTCTACCTCGCGCGGCAGGAAGGGACCGGGCGGCAGGTCGCGATCAAGCTGATGCGGGAGGGGGCGCTGGCGCGGCAGAGCGATCGGATCCGTTTCGAGCGGGAGATCCAGGTGCTCGCGCAGCTCGACAACCCGAACATCGTGACGATCCACGACAGCGGGATCGCGGGCGGCTGCGGGTACTATGTGATGGACTACATCGCGGGGCGCAAGCTCGACGAGTATGTCACGCACAACGAGCTGGGCATCGAGGACACGCTTCGGCTGTTCGGGAAGATCTGCCGGGCGGTGAACGCGGCGCACCTGCGTGGCGTGATCCACCGTGATATCAAGCCCGGGAACATCCGTGTGACGCCCGAGGGCGAGCCGCACATTCTGGATTTCGGGCTCGCGAAGCTGGAATCGGTGGACGGTCACCTGAGCGCGGCTCCGACGCAGATGACGGCGACGGGTCAGTTCATCGGGAGCCTCCCGTGGGCGAGCCCGGAGCAGGCGAAGGGGGACATGGCGAAGATCGATGTGCGCACGGATGTGTACTCGCTCGGCGTGATCCTCTATCAGTTGTTGACGGGGCAGTTCCCGTACCGGATCAACGGTCCGATGCCCGAGGTGGTCGGGCGGATCATGCACGAGATTCCGCCTCGCCCCGGAACGATCAACCCGCAGGTGAAGGGTGAGCTCGACACCATCACGCTCAAGGCGTTGGCGAAGTCGCGCGATTCGCGGTATCAGACGCCCGGCGATCTGGCGCGGGACATCGATCGTTTCCTGACGGGTGAGCCGATCGAGGCGAAGCGGGACAGTTTCGGATACCTGTCTCGGAAGCTGCTGGGGCGATATTGGTTGCCGATCGCGGGGGGGCTGGGGGTTGCGGCGGTCGCGCTCGTGGTGGTGACGGCGATCGTGGTGCATCCGGATGAGGGGTTCCCGGAAGAGACGGCGCTTCGGGTGGAACTGGACCGTGTGCGCGGGGAGCTGGATGCGGCGATGGCGGAGAGCCGGGCGTTGCGCGAGCGTGTGGCGGAGTTGGAGGCGGCGCTGCGGTCTCAGGATGAGTGAGCGCGGCGGCGATGGGGTCGCGGTAGGATGCGATCGCGTGGCCGGCGCGTGGGGCGTGCGGTCCGTCGGTGTGGCAGGAAGCAGGACGGAGCGGGCGCGATGGGGTGGACCGCGATCAGGTTGGCATTGATCGGGCTCGTGTCGATGATCGGGTGCGTGCGCGCCGGGTTGGCGGAGCCTGTGCGGACGCCTGAATCCGGCGCGCGGGCGCTGGAAGCGCCCGCGCGGGTCGAGGGATTCACCTTCGCGGTGTTCGGGGATCGTGTGCCCGGTTCGGACGGTGGGCTGGAGATTCTCTCAAGGGCGGTCTCAACGGCGAATCACCTCGGGGCGCGGTTCGTGGTGACGACTGGCAATATGGTGCAGGGGGACACGCGGCTCGACGAATGGCGGCGGCGCGTGGACGACTACCGATCGGTCCTGGCACGCCTCGAGGCGCCCTGGTATCCGGTGCGGGGCCCGCTCGACGCGGCTGTGCGCGGCGAGGGCGACGCGGCGCGGGATCGGTTGTACGCGGAGCGGTTCGGGCCCTCGGCGTACGCGTTCGAGGTCGAGTGGGCGCAGGTGATCGTGCTGCCGAGCGGGGCGCTGCGCGAGCGCGGCCCCGAGCGGGAGCGGGTTCTCGCGTGGCTCGGCGACGAGCTCGCGCAGTCGGACGCGGACCAGGTGTTCGTGATCGTGCATGCGCCGCTCTGGCGGGCGGAAGGCGGGGCGCGGGGGGACGCGTGGGACGCGGTGCACGACTTGCTTGCGGATGATGGCCGGCCCGCGCGGGGCATCTCGGGCGGGACGCTGTACGCGCGGGAGGATCCGCAGCGGGACAATGTCCGCTATTGCTCGGTGTCGATGACCGGTGCGTTCGCGTCGGAGACGCATGAGTACGCGTCGAGCCAGTCGATCGCGCTGGTGCATGTGAGCCGCGACGGGCACGAAATGACGGTGCTGCCCCACGATGCCGCGTCGTCGAGCGATTCGTTCTCGGGTCGCGATGCGGAGGCGGTTCGGGCGCTCGCGGAGTCGGGCTGGGCCTCTGTCGAGGGGTTCTTGCAGGCGGGGCCCGAGCCCGGTGATGGGGCGGCGTTCGAGGTGATGCTGGAGAACCCGACGGACTCGCGGATCCGTTACGCGGTTGAGAGCATCGCGCCCGAGGGATGGGTGCTGTCGCGGGAGCGGATCGCGGGGAGCCTCGAGCCCGGGCAGACGCTGCAGTTACCGTTCGCGGCCGAGGCGCCGGCGCTGGATTCGGAGCGTCCGGAGATCGAGGTGATGGTGACAGCGCGGTACCCGGTGTCATCGGGCGGGGAGCAGCCTGTGGTGCGTCGGCTTGCCGTTCCGGTGCGTCCTCGCGGGGCGGAATCGGCGGCGTCGGCGACGCCCTCTTCGAACGGCGTGCTCGCGTTGGACGGGCGGGGCGCGGTGCGGGTGGACCTGGGTGAGCGGCCCTGGCGGATGACGATCGAGGCGTGGGTCAAGGGGCCCGAGCCCTCGGGCAACGCGGCGGTGGTCTCGCGGTTCGCGGACGGCGCGGGGATGGGGATCGTGTGGTCGAGGCCGGGCGGGGTGCTCCCGGCGGGGCTTGTCGGGACGGCGCGGGGCGTGGTGCTCGCGGGGCTGGATGAGCCCATCGAATGGGACGCGTGGCACCATGTTGCGATGACCTACGACGGCGACGACGCGACGCTCTTCGTGGATGGTCGTGCGGTGGCGCGCGGGTCGGGTGGGGATCTCGTGGTGGGAGACGCGCCGGTGTACATCGGTGCTGAGCCCAACGATCGGGGTGATCCTGTGTCGATGTTCAGCGGGATGATCGACGAGGTCCGGGTGTCGTCGAGCGTGCGGTACGCGGAGGGGTTCGAGCCCGACCGGGTTCACGAGACGGATGCGGATACCCTGCTGCTGCTGCATTTCGATAGGCCCTACCACGGGGCGCACCCGGATGATTCGGGACGCGGGCACCACGGTTGGACGGTCGGGCGGGTGAGGATCGTGCGCGAGGATTTGGATTGACTCGAACGGGAGAGCGGATCATGGGCGGAAAGCGGACGGCGCATGCGGTCATCCTCGCGGTGGTGGTCGGCGGGGGGCTCGGGCTCGCGGGCGGGTGTGCGGGGACGACGATCGCGGTGAAAGAGAAGCTGGGGTACGCGAAGCGCGAGCAGCTGGTGGACCAGGTGCAGGACGCGCGGGACGAGCAGGAAGAGGCGCGCGAGCAGTTCGCGACCACGCTCGAGGAGTTCAAGGCGCTCACCGGGTACGACGGCGGCGAGCTCGAGAAGGTGTACAACCGGCTGAACCGGCAGCTCGAGCGGAGCGCCGACGCGGCGGACGATGTGCGCGGGCGGATCAGGGGGATCGAGAGGGTCGCGGACGCGTTGTTCAGCGAGTGGGAGCGTGAGCTGGACGAATACCAGACGGCGTCGCTTCGCCGCGCGAGCGAGGAGCAGCTCGGGGCGACCAAGGAGCGGTACGGGCAGCTGATCCGGGCGATGAAGGATGCGGAAGCTCGGATGGACCCGGTGCTCGCGGCGTTCAACGACCAGGTGCTGTTCCTGAAGCACAATCTCAACGCGCGGGCGATCGCCTCGCTGGACAGCACGGTGCTTGAGCTCGAGGGTGAGGTGACCAGGCTGATCGAAGAGATGAACGCGTCGATCGCGGAGGCGAATGCGTTTATCGAGTCGATGAATGCGGGATAGGTTTCGGGGGGCTGTCAGTCCCGATCGAGCACTTCGCGGAGTGTGGACTCGAGCCGATCGGCGTGGGCGCGCATGCCCGCGTCGGTGGGGTGGATGCCGTCGGCGGTGAGGTCGTCGGGCTCGGGGGCGGGGCGGTCGGTGGTGACGAGTTCGATCATGGCGTCGGGGTGGGCGGCGCGGAGTCGGCCGAGGGCTTCGCGCAGGGCGGCGTTCTTGGACTCGATCAGGCGTGCGAGGTCTGGACGGTCGGTGGCGCCCGGGTAACGGGGGTTCTCGACGAGGATGACCGGGGTGTCCGGGCGGGCGCCGAGCAGCGATTCAACGAATGGACCGGTGCGTTCCGCGACGCCTTCGGGGTCGAGATTCGGGAGGCAATCGAGGATGTACGCGCCGGCGTCGATCTCGGCGAGGACGGCCGCGAGCGGGGTGTCGAGTTTCCCGTTGCCGCTGAACCCGAGGTTGATGACCTCGCGGCGGAGGCGGCGCGAGAGGATGGCGGGCCACGCCATGCCGGGCCGGCTGGCGCACGCGCCCTGGGCGATGCTTGTGCCGTAGACGACGAGGGGCGGGCCTTCGAACCACTGGCTCTGCGGCGGCTTGATCGAGGCGTCGGCGTTGACTCCGAGTTCGATCGACTCGAGCGACTCGTAGAGGGGGAGATAGAGGATGAACTCGCGGGTCTTCGGCGCGAGGCCCGAGACGAGGACGGCGTCGTGCGACCCGCCTTCGGATGTCCGCCCCGTGCCGAGGTATCGGGCCCCGTCGGGGGTGAGGGTGTAGAGGTCGAGGCCTCGTACGGCGTTGTCGGTCATGTGGGGCATCGCGATGGAACCGGTGCGCCACCGTGCGTGGAGTTTGGTCGCGTCGGACGAGAATCGGATCGCGAGGCCTGCGCTGCGTCTGGAGAGGATCCAGACCGGTGGGCTGACGCGGGGGCGGTAGCGGAGCGGGAGGCGGGTGTACCGCTCGGCGTCCGCGAAGCCCGCGTTGATCACGGGGAGGGTGCTCGCGTTGATCCAGGCGTCGATGTCGGGGGACACTGGCCGCGCGATCTCGACGGGCGCGCTCGTCGGTGGCGTTTCGCTCGCGGGTGCGTTCCGTGCGCACGCGGCGAGCATGACGACGAGGGCGATGCTGCGGAGGCTTCTGATCATGGCGCGAGTCTATCGCGCCGGGACGCTCAGACCTTCCGGTCGAGGAGGCGGTACTGCACGGCCTCGGCGATGTGGGCTTCGTCGATGCCGTCCTGGTCGTCGAGGTCGGCGATGGTCCGCGCGAGTCGGCGGATCTTGTCGTAGGCGCGGGCGCTGAGGCCCAGCCCGGTGATGGCCTGTTCGAGGAGGGCGAGGGCGCGTTCGGACATGGTCGCGAACCGGTCGAGTTGTTTGCCCGAGAGGCGAGCGTTGGGGGTGTCGGGGCCCTGGCGTTCATTCATGCGCGCGCGGGCGCTCGCGGCCTGGGCGCGCATCGCGGCGGTGTCGGTTCCGCGCGGGATGTCGGCGAGTTGCTTGAATGGGACCGCGGGGGCCTCGACATGGATGTCGATTCGGTCGAGCAGCGGGCCCGAGAGGCGGGAGAGGTATTGCTCCATCTCGCGGCGTCCCACCTCGCCCGGGGCGACATCGCCCCGCGGGGTGGGGTTCATCGCGGCGACGAGCATGAAGGAGGCGGGGAAGCGGACGGTGCCGTGCGCACGGGCGATGGTGACGACATGGTCTTCCATGGGCTGGCGGAGCGTCTCGAGGACACCTCGTCCGAACTCGGGGAGTTCGTCGAGAAAGAGGACGCCCTTGTGCGCGAGGCTGATCTCGCCTGCTCTGGGGATGATGCCGCCGCCCACGATCGCGGGTGATGAGGCGGTGTGATGCGGCGTGCGCACGGGACGGTGTGTGACGAGGGCCTGACCCGGCGCGAGCTGGCCCGCGGCGGACCAGATGCGGGTGATCTCGATCGCTTCGTCGGGGGTGAGCGGGGGGAGGACGCCCGGAAGGGCCTTTGCCATCATCGTCTTGCCGGTGCCGGCGGGCCCGAGCATGACGAGGTTGTGACCCCCTGCGGCGGCGACGACGATGGCACGCTTGACGCCTTCCTGGCCGCGGACTTCGGAGAAATCGATGGGCGCCTCGGCGGTGCGGAGCATGTGGGCGACATCGGGTGCGGGCTCGGGCTCGGGTTCGATCTCGCCCGAGAGCAGGCCCATGACCTCGCTGAGGGTGCGGACGCCGAAGACATCGATGCCGTCGACGACGGCGGCTTCGGGTGCGTTGTCCTTGGGGCAGATGAAGGCTTGCATGCCTTGTTTGCGGGCCATGTCGGCCATCGCGATGACGCCTCGCACGGGTCGGATGCGGCCGTCGAGGGCGAGTTCGCCTACGAAGACGCACGCGCGGTGGTCGAGCCCCCCGGTGCGGGCGGCGAGGGTGCCCTGGGCGATGAGCATGCCGACCGCGATGGGGAGGTCGTAGAGCGGGCCTTCCTTGCGGATGTCGGCGGGGGCGAGATTGATGAGGAGGCGTCCGAGCGGGGTTGGGTAGCCGCTGTTGGCGAGGGCGGCGGTGACGCGTTCGAGCGATTCGTTCACAGCGGCATCGGGGAGGCCCACGATGTTCTGCTTCATCATGCCTCGCTCGTCGAGGTCGACCTCGATCTCGCAGGGGCTGGCGTCGATGCCTCGGAGCAGGCAGGATTCGATTCGGGCGATCATGCCGAAAGCATACCGAACTTTTGTTGCGACGGTGGGCGGGCGCGGCGGCTGCTGATGCGGATTGTGACCAGTGTTTTGTTCCTGAGTGGTCGGTGCGTGGGCGCGCTTTCTACACTCGGTCCGAGACCAGCGAATCCCCTCCACGGAGACGACACATGGAGTTGTACATCGACACCGCGAACCTGGACGAGATCAAGGCTGCCCACGATCTGGGTGTGCTGGACGGGGTGACGACGAATCCGTCGCTGATCGCGAAGGAGGGTGTCGATTACGGCGATCGGCTCGCGGAGATCTGCAAGGTGGTCGCGGGTCCGGTGTCGGCTGAAGTCATCGCGACCGAGACGGACGCGATGATCACCGAGGGGAAGATGCGGGCGGGGATCGCGGAGAACATCGTCGTGAAGCTGCCGAGCACGGTGGACGGGCTGCGGGCGTGCAAGGCGCTGAGCGACGAGGGCATCCGGACGAACATGACGCTGTGCTTCCAGCCTCTGCAGGCGTTGATGGTCGCGAAGGCGGGGGCGTACCTCGTCAGCCCGTTCATCGGGCGGATCGACGACATCGGGCTCGACGGGATGGACTTGATCCAGCAGATCCGGCAGATCTACGACAACTACGGGCTGCCGACGAAGGTTCTCGCGGCGTCGATCCGGCACTCCAAGCACATGCTGGACTGTGCGCTGGTCGGCGCGGATGTCGCGACGGTGCCGTTCGGGGTGATCAAGCAGTTCATGAATCACCCGCTGACGGATATCGGTCTCGAGAAGTTCCTCAAGGACTACCAGAAGGCGTTTGCCTGAGCGGCTGCGCCTGAACATGGAAACACACCCGTTCGCTCGCGTGGCGCGAGGCGAGCGGGTGCGGCTGTGCGTCCCCTTCGGTGCGTGAGGCCGGCACGGGCTCAGCCTGCGGCGGCCTGTGGTCGTGAGGTGAGTCGCTGGAGCAGGACCTGGCCTCGCTCGGTGAGCGCCGGTTCGTCTTTCCATTGACCACGCAGGGCGATGTGCTGATGCTGCACGAGCATGTTTTTGACATGCTCCCATCGGTCTCCGAACGCGATCCAGAGTTCGTCTTCGAAGGCCCTCCAGGCGCCGCGCTGCAGGAGCGTCAGGGCGTCGGCCAGGTGGCAGTGCTCTTTGCTGCTGAGTTCCATCGTTCTCTCCCTGCGAACCCGAGCGAGCCGCCTTCGCTTTGATGGGAAGCGGGGCGGACCGATTTCGAATGGCAGGGTGAGTAACGGTTTCGGGGCGGGATCTTGCCAGTGCTGGCAGGATTCGGGCCCGGCTTTGCGTTGTTGGTGGGGGCGCAGGTGGCGCGGAGGGCCGAGAACCTCTTCCGGGTGTCGCCCGGTGCTGCTTTCTTGGAACTGACGGCGATCTGGGCGGGTCGCGGGGCATGAAAAAACCCCGGCCGGGATGTGCCCGGCCGGGGTGGAACTCAGACGAGTGAGGGTCTGTTTGGATTACCAGCTGGAGGTGTCGATCTCGTTGCCGCCGACATCGATGCCGAAGAGGCCGCCGCGGGTCCAGCGGTAGAAGCCGAAGTGGGTGATGCTGGCACCGCCGCCGCCGCCCTGATTCGCGTTCCCTGAGTAGTCGGGGAAGTAGCGGGTATCGATCGATTGATACTCAAGCTGGGCGGGCTGGGGATCGTTGATGTCGTTGGCGTCCCAGCCGGGGTTGCCCTGGTTGCCTGCCCAGCGGATGCCGTTCTGGGTCTGCTGCTGGGCGGGGGTGCCGGTGGTGATGCGGCGGACGGACGAGTCGAAGAACTGGATGTTCACGCGGGCGGCGGGGTCGGCGTAGTAGAGCGCCTTGGTGCCCTGCCCGGCGGTGTAGTCGAATTCCTCGAAGTAGAGAGCCTTCGAGCTGGTGAACTGAACCTCGTTCATCGAGGCCTGCCCGAACGCGTTGACATCACGGACCTGGATGAGCGTGCCGTCCGCGGCGGGAGCGAGGGCCATCTGGCCGGTCGCGGGGTTGGGGCGCGAGGGCGACCACGCGTAGACGGTGGTCTGGTAGGACGAGGCGTACGCCCACTGGACGACGGTCTTCTCGTCGGTCCAGTTGCCGAACGAGTACTGGCTGTCGCCGCCCGGGAGGAGCGAGTAATCCGACCGCTCGGTGTACTCCTGGAAGTCTTGGTGGTTGACATCCATGGGGCTCACGGCGACGGGCTCGGGCTGCTGCCCGGTCATCTGGTCGATCATGAAGACATGGTTGTAGCGGCGGTGGGGCAGACGGTCGTAGTTCGGGATGATCTTGTTGTCGACGCTGCCGTAGCGTCCGGTCGCGCGGCGGAGGATGCCGGCGAGCTGGGTCTGGTGGGCCTCGAGGACGGTGGTGCAGTCGCGCGGGTTGTTGAAGTCGCGGTCGACGGGCCCGATCTGGGCGTCGAAGGTCGCGATCGCGTCGTTGTTGTTGGCGGCGTAGTTGGCGTTACCGATCGCCATCTGACGCAGGTTGGACTGCGATGCCATGACGCGGGCGGACTGGCGAGCCTTGCCCAGCGCGGGCAGGAGGATGCCGATCAGCAGCGCGATGATGGCAATGACCACCAAGAGTTCGATCAGTGTGAATGCATTCCGCTTGTTCACGGATTCCCCTTTCACTCGTGAGTCCCCGGGACGAGGGTCAGTCCCGGGTTGTTATCCATCCCCGTGAGTGGGGCCAGATTACCAGTGGTAAACGAAACATTCAAGAAGCGCTCTCGCGGTTTTTTGCTCTAATTACGCCCATTGCGGACCCTTCCGTAAGGATTGGGGCCGTTCGTGCGTGGTTCCGCGGGGGTTCGGCACGGTTGCCGGATGTTCGCGACGCCGCGCCCGATCCGGGGGGGGCTCGAACAGCATACACCGTTCGTCCCCGATTCGATACGCGTGTCAGTGTGCATTGTGATGCACGAATCCGCGAATAAATGTGGCAAACAGGATCCGGATATCGAACCAGATGGACCAGTTTCGGATGTAGAAGAGGTCGTATTGGAGGCGTTTGCGGAGGCAGGTGTCGCCTCGGAGGCCGTTGACTTGGGCCCAGCCTGTCATCCCGGCCTTGACATGCTGGCGGAGGACATAGCCCCGCTGGCGATCTCGGAAACGCTCGACGAGTTCGGGACGCTCGGGCCTGGGTCCGACGAGTGACATTTCTCCTCTGAGGACATTGAAGAGTTGCGGGAGTTCGTCGAGGCTGGTCTTGCGGAGGAAGGCGCCGAGGGGGGTGACGCGGGGATCGTCGCGCGTGGTCCAGGATGGGCTCGCCTCACGCGCGTCGGCGTGCATGGTGCGGAACTTGTAGAT
>MDTD01030756.1_pt1 | contig 23101 bp, 16 predicted proteins | sample 811221 | NCBI WGS metagenome assembly MDTD01 (sample SAMN05326646, study PRJNA326480) | marine metagenome | isolation source: seawater | place: Pacific Ocean: South West | collected 2011 | reverse complement strand
GTGTAGTCACGCATTGAAGTGGGAGAGGTGACAGGCGTGAGTGAACCGGAGGGCATTATTCTGACTGAGCGAATGGATTGGGATAATATGCGCGTATTCCGCATCGTGGCGGAGCTTGGCAGCATGAACGCAGCCGCGCATCGTCTTCAGGAATCCGCGCCCACGATCGGCCGCAAGATCGACCAGCTGGAAGAAGACCTGAATACGGTTCTGCTCGTTCGAACGCGGCGCGGGGTTGAGCTGACCGATGCTGGCCGGATTGCGCTCAGCCACATCCACGCCATGGCTGAATCGGTCGGTGAGGTCTTTGAATATGCCGGTAATCGTGACCGCGATGTCGAGGGTCGTATCGTGCTGGCAACGGGGGATGGTCTGGGCCCCTACTGGATCGCGCCGCGCCTGCCGGAATTCCAGGCCGCCAATCCGAAGGTTCAGTTGCGGATGAGGATCGTGGAGTCTGTGCCGAACCTGCAGGAAGGCGAGGCAGATATTGCGATCCAGTTCACCGAGCCCAAATCCCCGGAGATCATCGGCCGCAAGCTGGGCGTGTTGCACTATATGAGCTTCGCGTCCGAGGCTTACCTGAACGAGTGCGAGCAGCTGCCCAACAGTCTGTTTGAGTATTATCGCTACAAGACCATCCTTCACGAAGGCTATGTGAATCAGATCGAGCGCTGGGCGCCGCGCGTGGCCGAATTGAAGAAGATGATCGACTATTCCCTGGTAACCAACTCCGCCGCTGCCATGATTGAGGTCTGCGCGCATGGCGGGGGCATGGCTGTCCTGCCATCCTATATCGGCGAGGTGGACAAGCGGTTGAAGCCGCTGAACCTGCCGGAGATCGCTCCGATCCAGTTCTGGCTGACATATACCGAGCGGGTGCGGCGCCTGCCTCAGGGGCAGGCCGTGCTGGATTGGCTGTGGACGATTTTCGATGAACGCCGGGTCGCCTGGTTCCGGGATGCGTTTGTTCATCCGGATCAGGTGAAACACGGCTCTGAATCTCAGATCGCCCGAACTTTCTAGGCGTACCCGAAAGCCGGACGATTAGAAATTCCGAGGCTGAGGCAGGATCAGTCTGCCGACAGGGCCTTCAGCACGCGGGCCATGGCGCCGAGCTTGTCGACTGAATTGGCCCGGTTGATCCAGGAATGACATTCATTGCGGGCCTTCTCCAGCGGATCGGGGGCGTTGCCCTTGTTGGAGTTGGCGTCTTCGAACAGGTCGGCGATCTCAACGCGCAGCACGTCGGCGACGTTCGAAAGCATGCCGGCGCTCAGGCGGTTGGTGCCGGTTTCGTATTTTTGCAATTGCTGATGAGAGATGCCGAGTTCGGATCCGAGCTCAGCAAGTGTCATGTTTCTGTCGAGGCGAAGTTTGCGTATTTTTTCACCCACCATCTGGTCGATTGCGGTGGGGGCGCGGGATGTAGTCTGTCGGCGAGATGGCACGTCCAATATCCTCAGAAGTTTACAGATTATCGGAGTCCAAAATCTTCTCTCTTAGGGTGTAGAAGCAATGTGAGGGCTTATAAAAAATTTGAAGGACGCACCCATAGGGGTTGTTCGATAGCGAATATTACATTCTCTTGGACCGTATGTATAGGCACTCTAATCGCCTATAATAACGAGGATTATCCTTAGGGGTGCCGAGACCCAATTAAAGGTGGAAGTTCGTCTGTAAGTTGCTGAGACATCAGGGGATTCCGGTATAAGGTCAGTAGTCCTTTTTCCACCGGATGGAGACCTTGCTGTCGCCTGTGGCATTGGTCTCTGACGTAACGGAAACCTGTGGCCGGGGTTGCCATTCGACCTCCACAGAGCTGCCCTCGGCACCTGCAGATTTCAGTTCCAGATATACGTCATCGCTCAGATATTGACCAACACCAATTTGAGCACCGCCAGTTTCAGATGTTCCGATAGAGAATCGGTCGATGCCAAGCGCGGCCTGGAACTCGCTGGCGGGGTCAAATCCGGTCGAGTTTCCGGACAGTTTGGCGATGGTGCTGGCCAGCTGAGCGGCTTCCAGCGCCGACAGGTCCATGGAGGAGCGGCCAAACAGGAGCCGGGACAGGATCTCGTCCTGCGGCAGGTCGGGGGAGCTGGAAAGCTCGATGGCCGGCTTCACCGGAGAGCCGGTCACGTTCACCCGAACATCAAAGTCATTCACGGACCGTTCTGCGGAAAGGTCGATCCGCGCCCGGTTCACGGGGCCGTCGAATGTGATGGTGCCGGAGTCGAACACGAAAGGCCGGCCGGCGAGGTCGAGGTCCCCGCGGACCAGCGTTGTTGTGCCATCAAGGCGTGGGGCGGCGGGGGTGCCGGTCAGTTTCAGGTCCGCCCGCCATTCGCTGTCGAGGCCGCGTCCGGTCACGTAGACGCGGCGATCGGCGTTTATGTCGATGTCCAGCGCCAGCGTCCGGCGCAGGCGGCTGGTGTCGGCTTCGGGCGGCGGGTCATCGGTCCAGCGCACGTCCAGCGCGTGCGGGCGGGAAGATGGCAGGTTGTCCAGCGAATAGCGGGCCTGGGTAATCGTCACTTCCCCTGACAGGCGCCGGGTCTCGGCGCTGTCGGTCAGCACCAGCTTGCCGGTGCCGCGGGCATGGTCGCCATCCCGATTGAAGAGGAGCAGGTTCCGGAACTCGGCTTCGAGGTCCGTACCTTCACCGGCGAGTCGTCCGTCCAGCGAGAATGTGCCGCCCCCCGGGGCGCCGGCTTTGCCGTTCACTTTTAGGGCAGATCCATCATAGTCCGCATCGGCTGTGATGCCTGATAGCTGGAAGCCCATGCTGCCGAGTTCATAGGTGCCGTCCCGGATGCTGGCGCTGGCTTCATACTCTGGCGCCTCCAGCGTTCCGGAGAGGCTGGCCGAAGCGTCGATGGACCCGCCGACGTCGTGTCCGAACGCCAGCGCAGCGGTACGCAGCACGGCAAGGTCTCCAGTCAGGCTGGCCTGACCTTTCAAAGGCGCTGTCAGGTCCGGCGCGACCAGTTTCCCGGCCGCGGCCGTCACGGGCACAACGCCGCGGCCTTTCAGGACAAGGCGGCCGCCATAATCGCTCCTCAGGTCCAGCGAGAGGCCACTGCGGGTCAGCGTGCCGTCAAGGTTCATCATGAAGGAGGAATCGAGCCCCGGCACGTCGCTGGCTGCCACAATGTGAATTGTGCCGGATGGGTCAGCGCCGAAGACACGCAGGTCGCCATGACCTTCGAGGTGGGTGCGGTTTGTCGTCGTTTCGTAAAGGGCGAGCACCGGGCTGAGGTCAATGCCGGTGGCGTCGAAGACAAGATGCGTGTCATCGCCGCCTTCGGTAAAGCCCGCCTTGATCCGGCCGCTCAGCAGGGAAATATCGGCATCGAGTTCCGGTGCCTCGCCAAGGCGCCAGTGCGCTGGTGCGGCCGTGGCAACAGGTTCGCCGAGCGCCGTACCGGAGAGTTCGAACATGCCGTTCGCGGCCGGAGCGCCGAAATTGGCGGAGGCGATGAAGGTCAGGTCGGTAGGGTAGTCGGGCACTTCGGAGATGAACCGGGCGCGGATATCGTAGCCTTCGGGTGCGTTGCGCAGCGTGGCGCTTGCCCTGTCGAACACCAGTCCCTGGCCCGGGCCGAGCGACAGGTCGGTGACCGTCAGGTCGGCTGTCAGGGCGAACGGGTCGCCGTCCTGGCGCTTGAAGTGGATTGAGCCTTTGGCTTCGCGAGCCTCGCCGCTGCTCCAGGACAGGGCGGTGCCATCGACATTGATATCGCCCGTAAGATCGCCGGAATCTGCAAGCGTTACGGCGCCGGTGAACGTGCCCGGACCGAGGGTGCCGGTGAGGTCCGCCAGCTGGGTGCTGCCATCGGCGCGGATGAGGTTGGCGTCGGCCGAGACGGCCTCGCCATCTGCGGTGGCGCGCAGGGTCAGCGGGCCGGAGATGCGTCCTTTCCTGTCGGCCAGCTTTGCCGTGAGGGCGAGGTCGTCGATCTGTCGCCCGGCGCCTGTTGCGCTGCCGCCGGAGGTGTCGATGTCATAATCAAGGGCGCCCGGACGGCCACCAAGCTGGACTTGTGCATGACCAAGCGTGACGTCCCAGCCACCTGCGCTGACCGGGGCGGACTGTGTCAGCGATGCCCGCACATCGCTTTTACCTGACCATGCCCAATTGCCTGCCGCCGTGACGACCGCCCGCTGGCCAGCCAGCCGCGCGGAGGAAATGTTCAGCGCGCCGGGTTTCACCTGAAGCGAGGCCTGGAGCGTCGGGGCGGTGCCGGACAGCTGGACGAGCGGGTCCGGCAGGCCGGCAAAATCACGGGCGGCGAGGTTGAGGTCAATGGCCGGCCGGGTGAGGGCGCCGGTGACCGAGAACGGGCCGGTCAGCTGGCCGCGTGTCCCGCCGGGCAGCGGATCAATTGCGGTATCGAGCGTGCCGGAAAGGTCGAGCGTCTGTGCGGCAAGGTCGATCGTGCCGGCGACGCCGACACGGCCTTTGGACAGGACGGCGTCTGTCTGATCGAACACGAGCTGCCGGGCGGCGCGGTCATAGCGGCCTTCGGCGTGAAGGGGCGTCGTCTCGCCGAACAGCGGCGCGGCGGCGCTGATGCGGCCCAGCAGGCGGGTGATTTTCAGGTCGCCCGTAAAGGTTATGTCCGGCTGGCCGATGGTGACTTTGACGGGCCCGTTGGCCTGTTCGAAGGGCAAGGCATTTTTGCCGCTGACCTTCAGCCCGGTCTTGCCCTGCAACAGCCAGTCGTCCCGGTCCTTCGCGGCCGTGCCGGTGAAAGTGAGCTGGCCCGGTTCGCCCAGAATGGGCTGCAGGTCCGTGACTTCGGCATCCAGGTCGGCGGCCTCCGTCAGGGTCCAGCTGCGCGTATCGATGTTGCCGCGAACGGACAGCTGGCCAGCCCGCAGGGAGGTTTCCAGACCGAAGGGCGCCTCGCGTCGTCCGGTGGTGCTTTCAAGGCGGATGCTGGCTTTATCGCCGACCAGTGACACGATCTGGCGGCCCAGCATGGGCAGGCGCGTGGCATCGAGGTCCGCATCGGCGGTGAGGCGCTTGTCCCTGATCTTCAGCCGCGCGGTGGCGGCGGGCTGGTCGCCAATGATCAGCCGGGCGTCGCCGGTTGCGGCTTCGGGCGTGCCGGAGGCCGTCGCTTTCAGCGAAACGCCATTGCCGTCCGCGAGGCCGATCAGATTGGCGATCACGCCGCCGGGGGCGCCATTGATATCGGCATCCAGGCTGAAGGGACCGGAGCCGTCGCGGCGCAGGTCGATCAGGAAGCGGTCCTTGCCGGTGTCGCGCGGCGAGGCATCAAGGCGGGCGGCCAGCGTGCGTCCGTCCTGGTCATAGCGGCCGGTCACATCGAAATGCGCTTCCGGCCCGGCAAAGCCTTCCTGGAAGGCCAGGTCCGGAATGGTCAGGCTGCGGAGCTTGATGCGGATGCCTCCGCCGCTGCCACCGTCCGATGGGGGCTGCGGTTCGGTCTCCGGGCGGCGAATGAAATTCAGCTCCCCCGCGGACAGGGCCTTCACATCGACGAGGCCGGAGATAAGGGCCATCGGCGCCCAGTCGACCGACACGTTCTGAGCGACGACCCATTCGCCATCTGCATCGCGCACGGCCAGGCGGCGCAGGTGCATCTTGCCCAGCGGATCACCGGAAAGGCCTTCGGCGTCGATCGTGCCGTAGGCGCCGGCCTTGCGCCCGTCGATCTGAGACAGGAGCCAGGCCCGTCCGCTATCGCTGGCGATCCAGAGGCGCGCGGAGATGACGGCGATCATCACGGCCAGCAGCAGGGCAGCCGCCGCTGTCAGCCACGGGTGTTTCCGGATCGGGGAAAGGAAGGTTTTCAGGGCTGCCATCAGAAGGCCTGCCCGATGGAAATATAGACCTGCACCGGGTCGTCTCCGTCACGCGGACTGATCGGCGTGGCGATGTCGAGCCGGATCGGGCCGAAACCCGGATAGTAGCGCACGCCGAGGCCGAAGGCGCTCCGCAGGTCTCCGAAGACTTCGCCGAAATCGCCGGCGGCGGCGCCCGTGTCGACAAAGGCGGCATAACCCCAGCGCTTCGATTTGCGCCAGCGCAGTTCAAGCGACGCATCGAACAGCGCTTCGCCGCCGACATAGTCGCCATCGGCGTTTTGTGGCGACAGGGACTGGTAGGCATAGCCGCGGACCGTGCCGCCACCGCCCGCGAAGAAGAGGCGGTCGGCCGGCACGTCCGTGTCACCAAGGAAGCCGCCCGCTTCGACGCGCGCCGCAGCGACCAGGCTGTCCGTAAACGAATGGTAGGTCCGCAAATTGGAGAGATAGCGGGTGTAGACGGCGTTCACGGTGCCGGTGGACACACTTGGTTCCAGCGTCAGGAACAGGCGGTTGCCGTCCTGCGGGTCCAGGGGATTCCTGACCGTATTGTAAGTGGCACTGAGCGGCGTGAAGAAGGTGACCTGATCGATCGGGTCCGAGGGGCCGGAACGCGTCAGGTCATATTCGACGGTGCGGGTCAGATCGACATAGGCACCGGCCGAGATGTTGAAATTCTTGTTGAACGGCTGGGACAGGGTCGCGCCGGTTTTCAGGCCGGTCAGGTCGTAGCCGTCGGTCTCCGCCTGACGGGCGCCGATTTCTGCGTTCAGCGTCCGGCCATAGCGGCCGATATTGGGCAGCTCGTAACTGGCGGTCAGGTGGCGGCTGATATTGGCGACGGCGCCGTCCACGCGCACCTTGTCGCCGCGGCCCGTGATGTTGCGCTTCTCCCAATAGGCGTCGATCCCGGCGCCTTCCGTCGTGGACAGCGATGCACCGACGCCGACAGAGCGTGGTTTCGATTCCGCCAGCAACAGCTCGACCGGGTAGGTGCCTTCCGCGTCCGGCGTCTCGGATATTTCGATGCCGATCCCGTCATACAGGCCGGACGAACGCAGGCGCGTTCTCAGTGTCCGGATCTTGTCCGGTGTATAATACTCGCCCGGCTGCCAGCTGCGCATGACGCGGACGGCCGGGGGGCGCGTCGAGATATCGTCCGGCAGCACAAGCTCACCGAGCTTGACGCGCGGGCCCGGGACCAGCGTGTAGGTGACTTCCACGGTCGCATCCGCGCGGGAGGCCAGAACGTCGATGTCGTTGCTGATGGCGAAGGCGTAGCCGGCATTCTTGAGATGGCTCAACAGCAATGCGTCCATCCGTTCGATGGAACTTGTGTGCGCCGGGCCGCCGATCAGAAGGCCTTTCTTGGCCTTCTTGACCTCCGCCCGCGTGCCGTCGTCGATGTCGCCAACGAAGTCCACCGCGACGGAGGCGATCCGGAAGCGTTTGCCGGGAGTGATCTCGATCCGGGGCGTGCTGGTGGACCGGTCGATCCGTTGCGGCACGGCACTGGCGGCGAGATAGCCTTCGGAGGCGAGGAATTCCTCGACCGTCCCGGCGGCGCGATCCGCCCGGCGCCGGGCCTCCAGCAGGGACGCAGGCGGGGCCTGATAGGTCTGCAGGACCGAATCCGCGCGGTCGGCGAGATTGCCGGGGATGCCGTCCAGCGAGGCCGGCGTGTAGACAGTCCCGGAAACGCCGCCATTGGCGCCGTTTCCGCCCAGAAGCGTGCAGGCCGAAAGGCTGCCGGCCAGCGCCAGGCTGGCGGCACAACGGGCGAGGCCCGTGCCCGTCTGACGAGGGCGGGAAGACAAGTGACGGCTGGCCATCGATTTAACCATGCGAGTTCTGGACCAAATTCCTCTGTATCTCGTGAATATGGGGGCTCAGATTGCCTGAATCCTGCATGAACTGCGGTAACTTCCTGTTAGTCTGACGGCGCTGATACAAGGCCATTGTGCGGTTCGGCCCGTAAACTATGTTTGTGCGGATCTCCGAAAGGGCACCTAATGGACTATCTGATGGTGGTAGCGGGCCTCGTTCTGCTGGTTTTCGGCGGCGAGGGGCTGGTTCGCGGTTCGGTCGCGGTGGCCCGCAAGCTCAACATATCGGAACTGGTGATCGGACTGACCCTGGTGGGGTGCGGCACATCGATGCCGGAACTGGTGACCAGCCTGCGCGCGATCGACACCGGCGCGGTGGGCATCTCCATCGGCAACGTGATGGGGTCCAATGTGGCGAACATCCTGCTGGTGCTGGGCGCGGCGGCGCTGGTCCGGCCGATCCTGACCAATCCGGGCGCCCTGAAACGGGATGCCGCCGTTGTCATCGTCGCAACGGCCGCGCTGTGCTGGCTGATCTGGCTGGACGCATTTACGCGGCTCAGCGGTTTCCTGCTGCTGACGGCGCTGGTCCTCTACATCGCCCTGTCGCTGGTCGCGGACCAGAGAGGCGACACGCCTGAAGCCGAGATGCATGTTGGCGAAGGTGAAATCGTCGAGGCGCCGTATGGCATCGTGAAGGGGCTGCTGATTGCGCTGGCCGGGCTGGCAGGCATCGTGTTCGGCGCCCGGTTCATGGTCGATGGCGCGGTCGGCATTGCGCGCGATATCGGCGTCAGCGAGGCGGTGATCGGCATGTCGATCGTCGCCATCGGCACCAGCCTGCCGGAACTTGCCACCTCGCTGGCTGCGGCCCGCACCGGCAAGGCGGATGTCGCGATGGGCAACATTATCGGCTCCAACATCTTCAACATCCTCGGGATTCTCGGCGTGACGGCGCTGGTGCACCCGTTCAGCGTGATGCAGAGCCGCACCGGCGACATTGCCGGCGAGGCCATGCAGGCGGGCGGGCAAAGCATTGTCAGCTCCACCGATATCGGGGCGGTGATCCTGTCGCTGTTCCTCCTCTTCCTGTTCGGCATCACCGGGAAGCGGATCGCGCGCTGGGAAGGGGGCCTTCTTCTGGCAGGCTACGTGCTTTACATGGGACTCCTGTTCAATCTCATCCCGGCGCCGGCCCTGTTTTCAAATGTCTGACAATCCGATCTACCAGAACCTCGGCCAGCTCGGCCAACACACCGCGCAACCGCAAAGCCCGGAAGAGGCGAAGCTGGAGCGCGTGCCCAACCCGCATGCCGGCACGCTGTACCTGACGCGCTTCGTGGCGCCGGAATTCACCTCGCTCTGCCCGGTGACCGGCCAGCCGGACTTTGCCCACCTCGTGATCGATTATGCGCCGGGCGACTGGCTGGTGGAGTCCAAGAGTCTGAAGCTCTACCTCACCAGTTTCCGCAATCATGGGGCCTTCCACGAGGACTGCACTGTCTCCATCGGCAAACGCGTCTTCGAGTTTACCGAGGCCAAATGGCTGCGCATCAGCGGCTACTGGTATCCTCGCGGCGGCATCCCAATCGACGTGTTCTGGCAGTCGGGCGAGGTGCCGAAGGGCCTGTATGTGCCGGACACTGGCGTCGCCTCCTACCGCGGGCGCGGCTAGGGCGTCAGCCCTCCCACCTCGTGATCTTCTCGGCCATGTCGGCGCGGGGGCGTTCGGGCGGGGCCATGGTGGCGGTGCCCAGATAGATGAATCCGGCGACGCGCTCGCCGTCCTCCAGGCCCAGCAGCTTGCCGGCATCCGCATCGAAGGCGGGCCATTCCGACAGCCAGTTCCCGGCCCATCCGCTGGCATTCGCGGCCAGCAGGAGGTTGTAGCAGACCGCCCCGGCGGAGAGTTCCTGTTCCCAGACGGGCGTTTTGCCATCGTCCACCGGTGAGGAAATCACGCTGACGACGACGGGCGCGCGCAGCAGCAATTTGCGGGCAGAGTCGACCTCCGCTTCGGGATCGCCCCGCCCGGCGCGAATGCCTGCAAGGCCGTCGCCAAAGCGGGCACGGGCGTCCCCTTCGAACACGATAAAGCGCCAGGGGGCGAGCTTGCGGTGATCCGGCACGCGGGCCGCGATCTGTAGCAATTCATCCAGATCGTCCGGCGAGGGGCCGGGCGGGCCCATGAACTTCTTGTTGGCCGACCGGCGCAGGGCGAGCAGCGTGCGCGCCTCTGCACTGGGCCGTGCAGCCAGCATGGGGTCACCGAGGGGCGGGGCGGGAGGAAACCTTTTCGTCATAAGCCGTCCCTACAGTGAACCGGACCGGGCGAAAAGCGGGCTTTCAGATACAACGCTTGCCGGGAGGGCGATGGGAGTCTATTTTGGTGAACACTGTTCACTTTTTGAACGATGATCGTGGCCGCGGCATGGATTCAGACTACCCTCTTGAGCAGACCCCGGCGACGCGGCGGCGCAACAAGGTGCGTGAGGCAATCCTTGCGGCAGCCGAGCGTATGTTCGCGAAAGAGGGCGAGAGCGGCCTGTCGATCCGGCGGCTGGCCGAGGAGATCGATTACTCTCCCTCGGCGATCTACAAATATTTCGGCTCAAAGGAAGAGCTGCTGGAGGAGCTGAAGGACAGTTTCTTCGAGCGCCTTCTGGATCAGGTGGACCGGGTGTCCGCCACCAAACTGGATTTTCACCAGCGCGCCCGCGCCTGCGTTACCACCTATGTCGCCACAGCGACCGCCCGGCCGCACCATTATGCGGCGGCGTTCTCCTCGATCCCGACGCCGGAGGAGCTGGCGGTCCGCCGGCAACTCAGCTGGGAGGAATTCATCGCCACCCGAAAGGGGCAGGCGTTCAAGATTCTGATCGATCTGGTGGAAGAGGGCCAGGCGCTCGGCGTGTTCGACCCGGCGCTGGAACCGGTGAAGGCGGCCAAGTCCATCTGGGCCTCGTCCCACGGGCTGGCCCTGTTGATGATTCACATGCCGATCCTGCCCGACGTCCAGCCTTGTCCGACCCAGACAGATGGCGACTTCGTCGCTTACCATGCAGATATTGTCATGCGCGGCCTCGCCGTGCCTGCTGAACCTCCGCACAAGAACGGAACACGCTGATGACCCATTCGCACCCTTATGAGGGCAATGAGATCCGGGAGAAGAAGCCGACCGTGCTGAAAGGCCTGGTCTTCCTGCTGCTGCTCGTCGCGTTCGGCGCCGGCCTCTTCTACGCTGCCACCCGCCTGCGCAGTGCAGAAGGGCCGAAAGTCGCCCATGACGCCCCGGCGCCGCTGACCGTTACCGTGATCAAGGTCGAGCCGACCGATGCGTTCGACCTGAAGGAAAGCTATACCGGCCTTGCCGAAGCGCGCCGCACCAGCATGCTGGGCTTTGCCTCCAGCGGACGCATCGCCGAGATTCGTGCCGATGTCGGTGACAAGGTGAAGACCGGCGACCTGTTGGCAAAACTCGACACGCGCAGCCTGCAAGCGCAGCTCGCCTCGGCCCGTGCTCAGGTGCAGGAAGCCCGCGCGTCGCATGACCTGGCGCTCAGCACCGTGCAGCGTCAACGGCAGCTGAAGCTTCAGGGCCATGTCTCGCAACAACGCGTCGACGAGGCCGAAGCGCAGGCGAACACGGCCCTCGCCCGGGTCGAGGCGGCCAAGGCCCAGGCCGACACGCTCCGCGTGCAGATTGACCTTGCCGCCATCACCGCCCCGTTCAACGGCGTGGTGACCCAGCGCCTGAGCGATGAGGGCGCCATTGCGGCCGCCGGCCAGCCGATCCTGGAACTGGTGGAGAAGAGCCATCTGGAAGCCCGCCTTGGCTTGCCGGCTGCCAGCGCGGCGTTGCTGGAACCGGGCAAGGAATACACGCTGGTCGCCGACACTGGCGAAGTGACGGCGCGCCTGCGTAACATCACCGGCGTGATCGACGCCAACCAGCGGACCGTCGGCGCGATCTTCGACATCGAGAATCCGGACGCCGTGGCCGCCGGTGCCGTCGTGCGGCTGGCCCTCGACCGCAGTGTCGGCGAAGCAGGTTTCTGGGTTCCGGTGAAGGCGCTGTCGGCGGCCTCCCGCGGCTTGTGGACGGTGTATGTTGCCGATCCGTCCGATGCGGGCTGGACCGCTATGCCGCGCCCGGTCGAAATGGTGCACAGCGACGGGGACCGGGCCTATGTGCGCGGCCCGATCCAGCCCGGAGAGCGGATCATCGTCGACGGGCTGCAGCGCATTACACCCGACATGCCGGTGACGCCCCGCGAGTCCCAGCGGGCCAACCTTTCGGACCGCTGACCGGCCATGATCAGGGCACTCAGTCTCTTCTACCGCCTGCCGCGCCTGACGGTTCTGTCCATGCTGATCATGCTGATCGGCGGGCTCGGGGCGATGTTCACGCTGGGCCGGCAGGAAGACCCGACGCTGATCGAGCGTTTCGGTACGGTCGTGGCGTTCATGCCGGGCGCCGACGCCGAGCGGGTGGAAGCGCTTGTGACCGAACCGCTGGAATCGGCGTTGATGGAATTGCCGGAGCTGGATGAGATCCACTCCACGTCCCGTGCGGGCGTCTCCCAGATCTCGCTGAATGTCCGTGAGGACCTGAACGCCACTGAAGTGGACAATGCCTGGACGCTGGTCCGCCAGAAGGTGAGCCAGGCGCAGGCACAGTTCCCGGACGGCGTCTCCCAGCCGGAAGTGACACAGCGATATGTCGGCGCCGCAACCATGGTGGTCGCCATCCGGTGGGACAGTCAGGCAGACCCGCCCATGGCGGTGATGCGCCGGCTGGCGCTGGACCTGCAGGACCGGTTTGAACGGCTTCCGGGCACGGAGCTGACGGAGACCTTCGGCCTGCCAGAGGAAGAAGTGCGCGTGGTCATGGACCCGGACGCACTGGCGGCGACGGGCCTGTCTTTCCGGCAGGCGGCCGTGGCGCTCGCGGCAGGGGATTCCAAGGCGCCGGCAGGGCGGTTGCGCGCCGAGGGCGGCAATGTCGGTTTCCAGATCGGCGGGGAGTTCGACTCAATTTCCCGCGTGCGGTCCGTGCCCATCGTGCAACGGGCGGATGGCACGGCGGTGCGCCTTGGCGACATCGCGGATGTGCGCAAGGGGCTGGCCGACCCGCCGGTGAACATGGCGTTCGAGAATGGTTCCCGGGCGATCCTGATCGGCGTCTATATCTCGCCCGGCCAGCGCGTGGACAAATGGGCGGACACGGCCCATGCCGTGGTCGAGGATTTCGCACGGGATACGCCGCCGGACCTGACCATCCGCACAATTTTCGACCAGAGCGCCTATACGAATGCGCGCCTCAACGGGCTGGCGCAGAACCTGCTGATCTCGGCCGGGATTGTCTTCTGCGTGCTGTTCCTGACCATGGGCTGGCGGTCTGCTTTCGTGGTCGGCATGGCCCTGCCGCTGACGGTGGCGCTGGTGCTGATCCTGTTCAGGGTGTTCGGCCATCCGCTGCATCAGATGTCGGTGACCGGGCTCGTCATTTCGCTCGGCCTGCTGATCGACAATGCCATCGTGGTGGTCGACGATTTCGACCAGTGGCGGGTGCGCGGGCTGAGCCGGCTGGACGCCATCGAGCGTAGCCTGAAACACCTCTTCGCGCCGCTCGGCGCCTCCACGCTGACCACGGCGCTGGCCTTCGCGCCGATTGCCATGCTGCCCGGCCCGGCGGGGGAGTTCATCGGCATGATCGGCCTGTCGGTCGTCTTTGCGATCTGCTCCTCCTTCCTGATCTCGGTGACGGTGATCCCGGCCATGGCAGGCTGGTTCGACCGGACACGCGGCTGGGAACGGGGCGAGCCGAGCCGTCCGCGCCGCTGGTGGCGGGACGGGATCACCATCAACTACATTTCGGACGGATACAGGGCGACGGTTGAAGCCGTGCTGCGTTTCCCGCCGCTGGGCATCGTGCTGGGCATCGTTCCGGCCATTCTCGGCTTCTGGCTGGCAGGCACGCTGCCCAACCAGTTCTTCCCGCAGACAGAACGCGACCAGTTCCAGCTGACGCTGCAGCTGCCGCCCGAGGCGAGCCTGGCCGACACCGAAGCGGCCACGCAGCGGGCAACCGACCTGATCCAGTCCCTCGAAGGCGTGAAGGATGTGACCTGGGTTCTGGGGGAGCCGGCGCCGAATGTCTATTACAACGCCATCAACAATACGCGCGGCGTCGAGGGGTTGGCGTCCGGCTGGGTCCAGCTGGACAATAACCTCCGTACACGCCAGATCGTGGCGGATGTGCAGCGTCGGGTCCGGGACGAGTTTCCGTCGGCCCGCTTCCTGGCCCTGCCCTATGAACAGGGCCCGCCGGCCGATGCGCCGGTCGAGTTCCGTATTCTCGGTGATGATTTCGAAACGCTGAACCGGCTCGGCGACGAGACGCGCGCCGTGCTCGCCCAGACGCCCGGCGTGACCTACACTGTGGCCTCGCTGCAGCTGGGTGCGCCGACCATGAAATTCGATGCCGACGAGACGGCCGCTGCCCTGACGGGCGAGCGCCTGACCGACCTTGCGGCTGACCTCAATGCCGAACTGGAGGGGGTGCGCGCAGGCTCCGTCCTTGAGGGCACGGAGGAGCTGCCGGTCAGGGTCATCGCGCCGGACAGCCGGCGGCGGGAGCTGTCGAACCTGCGCTCGGCCACGTTCGGGTCAGACTCAGGCGGCACGCCGCTGTCGGCGCTGGGGCAGATGTCGCTCGATCCGGAGACGGCGGTGATCACCCGCTGGAATGGGCAGCGGATGAACCAGATCCTCGCCTATCTTGACCCCTACACGATCCCCGCGCCGGTGCTGGCCGACTACCAGGCGCGTCTCGACGCGACCGGCTTCTCCATTCCGGCGGGCTACAAAGTTGTGGTCGGCGGCGAAGCGGAGAACTCGGCCGAGGCGGTGACGAGCCTCGCCAGCGTGGGCGTGCCGCTGATCCTGGTGATGGCCGGGGCGATCATGCTGGTGTTCAACTCCTTCCGCATGATGGTGCTGATCCTGTCGACGGGGGTCCTGTCCATCGGGCTCGCCTTCTTCGGTGTGTGGCTGTTCAACCTGCCCATGGGCTTCAACGCGATTGTCGGCGGCCTGGGCCTGCTTGGCATTTCCATCAACGCGTCGATCGTGGTGCTGAGTCTGCTGAAGGCGGACCCGTGGGCGATGGCCGACGATGTGATCCGCCAGCGCGAGATTGTCGTGGATGCCACGCGCCATATCGTGGCGACGACGCTGACGACGATGGGGGGGTTCATTCCGATCCTCCTGTCGGGGGATAATTTCTGGCTGCCGCTGGCCGCGGGAATCTCCGGCGGCGTGGCCGGATCTGCGCTGCTGTCGCTGTATTTCACGCCGGCGATTTTCCGGATCATGACCTACAAGCCGGTGCGCCGCCTATTCGGTTACCGCCCCGCCATACCGGAGACATCCGGCGAATGACCCAATTGTGAGCGGGGCAGGACTTGATGCCTGCGGCAAGCTGCCCCATGTGAGGTCCACACCCTGAGCAAGAGGGCCCCGGAATGCCAGATACCAATCCCGACATCGGCGCCCCGCCGCCCGCCTGGAAGCGTTTGCGCTTCGAAGCTGCTGCCGCTGCTGCAGATGAGCCCTCGCTGGCCGGCTATATCAATGCCGCCATCCTGGCCCATGACACGCTGTGCGATGCGCTGGCCTATCACCTGGCCGAAAAGATCGGGGATTCCACCATCGGCACCCAGCAGGTGCGGGACATCCTGTCGGATGCCTGCGACTCCCATGACGAGCTCGTCAACGCGGCCGAGGCCGACATGATGGCCGTTCTGGAGCGCGACCCGGCTTGCCGCGGCCTGCTGCAGCCCTTCCTGTTCTTCAAAGGCTTCCAGGCCCTTCAGACGCACCGCATCGCCAATGTGCTGTGGCGCGAAGGCCGCGAGACGCTGGCCTTCCACTTCCAGTCCCGGGGCTCCGAGCTTTTCGGCGTCGACATCCACCCCGCCGCCCGCATCGGCCGGGGCGTGATGCTGGACCACGCCACCGACATCACCATCGGTGAGACGACCGTGGTCGGCGATGGCTGCTCCATCCTGCAGGGCGTGACCCTTGGCGGCACCGGCAAGGAAGTCGGCGACCGCCACCCGAAGATCGGGCGCGGCGTGCTGGTTTCCGTCGGGGCGAAAGTGCTGGGCAATATTCATGTTGGCGACGAGGCCAAGGTCGCTGCCGGGTCGGTCGTCCTGAAAGACGTGCCGGCGCATTGCACCGTGGCAGGCGTTCCGGCGAAGATCGTGTCCGGCCCGTCCTGTTGCCAGCCAGCCCGGACGATGGACCAGTCGCTGCCGGACGCCGCTGACGACTGAGGCATCCGTTGGGCAACTGCAGTCTTCCGTTCCCGGAAGACCCGGCCTGAAAATCCCGTGAGCCCCGCTGAAGTGCCGGTGATTCCGGCGTTTCGCTGGTTCAGTCCTCCACTTCCATTTTTCCAGTTTCATGGCAGGCCAGTTCCCGCCCGGCGGGACTGACCCCGACCGGAATTCGTGTGCCGCACGAACCCGGCGCCCCTGCGGGCGCTTTTCTTCATGCCTGAGGGGCCTGCACCGATGCGCAATGTTGTTGCTCCGAAACGTTTCGACTAAACTTGCCGGGCTAATGTGTTCGCATTCCATGAGAAATTTCCGCGTCAGAAGGAGGCGGCCGGGGTGAGCTTTGAGACCGTCGACGGGGAAGAAGGCGTGCACGCTGTGCAGGCGCGCCGGCTTGTCCGCAGGACAGGGCACCTGCCTTTCATTCCCTTTGGCCTGGTCCCGCTGGTCGGATTGGGCGTGCTGTTCCTGATTGCGCTGGGGCCTTTTGCGTTCGGCGTCCAGAGCGCAACCAAGCGTGCCGTCAGCGAGGCGCTGGCCGCCAATGGCGTGGACTGGGCGCGGACCTCCGTCAGCGGACAATCGGTCCGTCTTTCGGGGGAGCCGCCGTCTGGGGCGGAGGCGCACAAGGCGCGGCTGATCGCCAAGGAGGCCGCCTCGGCCACGCCGTTCGGCCTAGCCAGACCGGCGACACGCGTGACCGTGCCGCAAGGGCCGTACAAGGCCCGGCCGGACGCCCAGGAGACGAAAGAGGTCTCTGCCGTCGCGCCGCTCAAGGATGTCACCGACGAGGCCGCCGCATCCCCCGCCTGGCACTTCGCCCTGTCCCACGGCGTGCTGACCCTGAACGGGGCAATGCCTGACCAGGCAACGAAGGACACGGTCGTCCGCCATGCCTTCAACAAGATTTCTCCACCGCGGATCACGGGGGTCGACGACCAGCTGGACATCACAGGCGTTGAAGCGCCGGAGGGATATATCCAGGTGGCGATGCGCGGCGTGAACACCATCACCCGGTGCGACACCGGCCGCGCCGGGTTCGAGAACGGACGCTTCAGCCTGCGCTGCGAACTGCCGGATTCCGATGCGGCCGAGGTCCGCCGCGAGGCGATTGCGTCGATGCCGTTCGGCACAGTCGACACGGTCGATATCCTGCCCCACGATGCGGTCGTCACCTGTGAGGCGGAACTGACCGATTTACTGATGGATGCGCGCATCGAGTTTGACTCTTCAAGCTCCGTCATCGACGCCTCCAGCAATGCCCTGCTTGATGCCGTCGCGGCCGCGGTGAGGAAATGCCCGGGCACGCTGCGCATTGAAGGCCACACCGATTCCACCGGCCCGGAAGACGAGAACGAAACGCTGAGCCGTAACCGGGCGCTGGCCGTGCGCAACGCGCTGGTGGCTCGCAATGTCGATCCGCAACGCCTGATCGCCGAAGGCTATGGCGCGACCCGTCCGCTCGCCGGAAATACCACGCCGGAGGGGCGCGCGCGCAACCGCCGGATTGAGATCCGCGTCGTGCGGGCGTCCGAATGAAGTTTAACCCAACAGGGGGCTGGCGCCCCCGCCACGAGTAAAATCCATGCTGTTCTTGCTGCTCCAGATTTTCCTGCTGATGGTCCTCGCCGCCGCGTGCGGGGCAGGCTTTGCCTGGTGGTGGTTCCGCCGGAACTATGAAGATGTCACCACCTATCATGAAAGCCTCGTGGCCACCGCCGACGCCGCGAAGGACCAGCCTGCGCCGGTGACGAAGGAAGAGCTGAAGGCGAGCCTGGCCAGCCTCGCCCCGCCGGACCTGTCGCCTGTGCAAGAGCGCCTCGCGAAAATCGAAAGCGCCCTGTCTCTGACCGGCAGCGCAGGCCTTGGCGCGATCAATGACCGGTTCTCTGAAATGCGCGGCCTGATCACGGACGTGCGCGAGACCGGCATGAACGGGCTGGAAGGCCGGCTCGAAGACCGTCTGGGACGGCTGGAAACGCTGATGCAACAGCCGGACGATTCTCTGGAAGGCGTGCTCAGCCGCCTGTCGGATATCGAAAGCTCGCTGCTGTCCGTCTCGAACGAAGTCAACGGTCTGCAGAACACGGATCTGGACCCCGTCGATATCCGTCTGTCGCAACTGGAAGAACTGGTCCGTGGGCAGACCTTTCCGGAGGTCGACCTCGGCCCGGTACATTCCGGTCTCGCCCGGCTGGAGCTTGCCATCGAGAACATCGAGTTCCCGACGGAGGCCCTCGAACCTGTGCGCACGCATATGGCAGCGATGGAAGCGCGGCTCGCCGAGTTCGCTGACCGGATCGACACCGCCCGCAAGGCCGACATCGAGGAATTGATGATCCGCATGTCGACCCTGTCGTCCTCGCTGGCGGGCCTGCGTGTACCGGATCTCGACTCGGTCAAGGAGCGTCTGTCGAAGATCGAGGAGGCGGTCGCCAATATCGAACTGCCGGAGACGGACTTCACACCGCTGGTCAACGAGTTCCGCAATATCGAAGGCATGCTGCGGGCGCCGTCTGAAGACATGCGCGTGATGCATACGAAACTGTCCGACATCGAGGGCGGCAGCGCGTCCCTACATTCCAAATTGTCCGGGGTGGAGCACACGGTGTCGATGCTGGCCCGGTCCGGCGTGGACCTGACGCCGGTGCAGACGCGCCTGTCGAATGTCGAATCCGCGCTCGCATCCTTGCGGGTCGAGCTGCAGTCGCTGCCCGATTTCGGGCCGATGGAGCGCCGCCTCGCCGCGCTGCAGGATTCCATGATGGCCATGCGCGAGCCGGACCTGTCGCCGGTCCTCTCGTCCATGCGCAAGCTGGATGCCCGGCTCGACATGGGGGTGATGGACAGCCGTCTCGCCTCCATCGAATACACGCTGGCGGCCTTGAACCACATCCTGCGCGCGCGGGATTTCAGCCATCTGCGCGGGGAAGGCGAATATGTCTACCGCCAGCCGGCCGCACCGGCCCCGCGGGTGGAACAACCGGCATTCGCCCCGATCGACCAGGTGTTCCCGAAAGCCCCGCCGCCGCAGCGCCCGGCTGAGCCGGAGGCCGCGCCAGAGCCTGAGACAAAGTCCGAAACGCCGGCCCATCCGCTGGAAATCGCCCTGCGCCCCGGCGACAAGGCCAATTTGCTGGTCGAACCGGCCTTCGGCAATGAGGACGACCTGGAAGTCGTCAACGGCATCGGACCGATGCTGGGCGAGCTGCTGAACGAGATCGGCGTGTACTATTACTGGCAGATCGCCGAATGGGGCCCGGCAGAGATCGAATGGGTCGACAACAAGCTGGAACATTTCAAGGGCCGGATCGAGCGGGACGAATGGGTCTCGCAGGCAAAGGAACTGGCCAAACTGCCCACATCTGCAAAGCATCCGGCCAGCTGATCAACTCTGCGCGCACGGTCCTTATCTCCCCCTTTTCCCCTCCGCCGAATTGCGGTTAGGTTAGCGTTCAGTGCTGGGGATGAAGGTGTCGATCTCAAGGGAAGGGGACACGTGCCATGCTTCGCCTATTCCTGCTTGGAATTGCAGGGTTTTTTGCCGTTCTTACAGTGCAGGCCGATACGGCCCAGCCGCCGCGCTATGCGTTGGTGATCGGAAATTCCGACTACCAGCAAAGGGGATGGCAGCTCTCCAATCCCGCAAATGATGCCCGCCTGATGGCCGAATCCCTCGCCGATGTGGGTTTTCAGGTCGATCTTGTCCTGAATGCCAGCGAGGACCGGATGGAGGAGGTGTTCGCCGCCCATGGCGCGCGACTCAAGGCGGGCGGGCAGAAAGCGGTCGGCCTGATCTATTATGCCGGGCACGGCGTGCAGTCGCAGGGGCTGAACTATCTGGTGCCGGTGGATGCCAATGCCCGCTCCGAACAGGACATCTGGCGCCAGGCGCCACGCCTCGGCGATGCGCTGCGCTATGTCGAGGATGCGGGCAATGCGGTGAACTTTGTGATCCTCGATGCCTGCCGGGACAATCCGCTGCCGAGCGCAACGCGCAGTGCTGCGGGCGGGTTGGCAGAGGTGAAGCCCGCGCGCGGTCTGCTGATCTCCTACTCCACGGCGCCCGGCTATGTGGCCTATGACGGGGAGGGCGGGAATTCCGCGTTCGCCGTTGCGCTGGCGGAAACGCTGACCCGGGAGAATCTGATCGCGGAACAGGTGTTCAAGCGCGTGGCGGACAGCGTGAATGCGGCGACCGGCGGGCTGCAGACCCCGTTCTACAATTCCGGCCTGACCGGGGCCGATTTCTGCTTCGCGGGCTGTAGCGGCGCGCCGGCGCCTGCTCCGACGGTGATTTCGGATTCCGTGCTTTCGACGCGCCTGCCAGCCGGGACGCGCTCTACCGCCTCGACCGGTGAGGCGCCCGTTGCGGGCCCTGCGGCGTCGCCCGCAGCCGGCACGGTGTCCGGCCTCCTGCGCCAGGGCGCCTTCGCGGCGGCGGCGAATGGCGGCCCGGTCGATGCGCGCAGGTTCAGCGATTGCGCCGACTGTCCGCAAATGGTCGCCATTCCGGCCGGGACATTCCTGATGGGCTCACCGGAGAGCGAGCCGGAACGCAAGGACACAGAGGGCCCGCAATGGGAACCGCAGGTCGCCACCTTCGCGGCGTCTGAAAAGGAAATCAGCTGGGCCGACCTCGATGCCTGCATCGCGGCTGGTGGCTGCGCCGGAAACAAGGCGAAGGCGGAAACCCGCTCCGACCGCTGGAAGCGCGGCGCAATGCCTGCTATCAACATTACCTGGTGGGAGGCGATGGATTATGTCCGCTGGCTGAACGATCAGGTGGAGGGGGAACCCTATCGCCTGCTGAACGAGGCCGAGTGGGAATATGCCGCCCGCGCGGGCACGACGACGGCATTCAATACCGGCGACTATCTCACCGACAAGGACGCGAACTTCAATGCCGGCGGGCGCCAGTATAATGGCGGGCCGAAAGGCAAGTTCCCGCGCCAGCCGCTGCCGGTCGGGTCCTATCCGCCGAACGCGTTCGGCCTGTACGACATGCACGGCAATGTGGCCGAGTGGGTCGCTGACTGCTGGGGCCATGACTATATGGGCCGTATCGGCAAGGCGGAGGCCGAACCGGGCGCCGAGAAATGCTCGCGCGCCGTGCGCGGCGGCAGCTGGGAAAAGATCCCGTCCTATGTGCGCTCTGCGGTGCGCGACGCGTTCCCGCCCGGCGGGCGCGACGATGCGATCGGGTTCCGTGTGGCGAGAGATCCTGACCCGTCATGATCAAGTCCATCAGCCCCCTGATCAGCCATCACCGGGACCAGCTGAAAGCCGAGTCCCGGCTGAACCGGACCCTTCTGATCGGCGCGATTCTGGCGGCACTGGTGGCTTTCAGCGTGTTCCTGCTGACCCTGTTCGGGCATTATCCCTTGCCGGTGGGCGAGCGCATATTTGCCGGAAATCCCGAACGTGTTCTGGGGGCGTCGAACTTCTTTGTCGCTACGGCCATTGGCGCGGCGCTCCGCATGTGGCGGATGCGCCAGACGCGGATCAAGCTGCTGATCGCGGAGGCCTTCCTGCGCGAGGATGAAGAAGAGACAGGGCTGCGCCTGTTGCTGGAGCCGATGTTCGGCCCGGACGTCTGGCGCGGGACGAAGCTGAAGGATGCAGGGGGGACGGAGTGGTGAGCACGGAAAACGAGTCGAGCCGGTCGCCGGTCACATCGCTGGACCTGTTGATGGAATTGCAGGGAGAGCAGCAATCCTTCCGCTTTCTTGTGCGGGCGTTGTCGGCGCTGCTCGCCACCGCAGCGGTGATCGCGGTTGGCAGCGTGATCTATTTCTATTTCGAGCTCCAGGGCCTGCGCGCGGAATATGCGCGGCAGGCGCAGCTGAACGAGGTGAACCTCCGCATTGTGGCAGGCGAGGCCAGCCGCCAGCGGGAATCCACTCAGGCCCAGCTTGTCGCGATCCGCGAAGAGAACGAATCCGCCCGCCGTCAGGCTGAACTGTCGCGGGAGCTGCAACAGGCCGGCTCGCCCGGCCAGATCGCCTCCTACAAGGACCGCGCCGTGTCCATCGCGCGCGGGCACATTCTCGGCAAGACGATGAACGAGGTGACGTCGCAGGTCGTCGCCATGGTGCTGCGCGCCGACCTGACTGGCAGCGTCAGCCTGCTGACCAATGGCGAACGCATTCTGATGCAATCGGCGCTGGACGATTGGGGTGGCCAGGTAGAATCCGCCACAGTGCGCAGCGAGTTCCAGACCCTGCTGGATGACAGTGCCGGGCTGACCGATCAGGGGATCGGCGCAGCGGGGCTCGCCATGCTCGAATACCGCAAGGCGGACGGCAACTCCCTCGGCTGGAATCAGGGCTGCTCCACCGTGGTGGACTATGTGAACCAGGCCGTGGCGCGGGGCCTGAACGAACCGATGCTGCTGCTGTGGAAAGGCCAGTGCCTGCGCAAGCGGGGCGATGCCCTGCTGGCCTATGAAGCGTTCAGCGACGCCGCCACGCTGATGGAGCGGGATCCGGAAGACATCACGCTGGAACAATCCCAGATGGCGCACCATGGCGTGGGCACCACGCTGATTGCATTGGCCGCGCAGTCGCAATTGCCGGAAGGGCAGGAAAAGAACCTTGCGCTGCAGGAAGCCCTGTCGGAGCTGCGCATTGCGGCCAAGATCCGGGCAGACCGCGGCTCCACCCGTGTCGGCGTGGCGTACACGGAAGAAAACATGGGCTTCATCTATATCCTGGAGGAAGACTGGACGGCGGCGCTATCCCATACGGAAAATATCGACAATATCCTGCCTCTGGCCTGGAACCTGACCGTGCGGAACATTGCGGCGCGGGAAAACGAGGCTGCGCTGAAACGGGCGGGCGCCAGCCGCGAAGCAGTGCGGGAAATGAAGCGTATCCAGAACGATACGGCCATGGTTCTGTCGCTGATGGACTGCGGCCAGATCGACAAGGCAGAGCTGATGCGCCTGTTGCCGCAGACCTATTCCGATGAAGTTGACGAGCTTGCGGCGCATTGCCTTGTGGAATCGGGCGGGATTTGATGCAGCCTTGCTGTTGAACCGCAAGCGAAACCAACTAGGTTGCGCCTCGCTAAGAAAAGGACATT
>MDTD01192978.1_pt1 | contig 23114 bp, 33 predicted proteins | sample 811221 | NCBI WGS metagenome assembly MDTD01 (sample SAMN05326646, study PRJNA326480) | marine metagenome | isolation source: seawater | place: Pacific Ocean: South West | collected 2011 | reverse complement strand
TATTGGTATTTCCAATATTTGCTTGGTTGTTTTGGTTAGAGATATGTTTCTAGAAGATGAGTGAGCATCTCTTGATACGTAACCCTTTTGTTCAAGAGAATTCAAATGTCCGTGTACCGTAGAGACTGCTTTCAGTTTCAGCTTTTTCCGCAACTCTTCAATTGTGGGGGATATGCCATTTTCAGATATATACAAAGAAATATAATCCAGAACCTCTTTTTGTTTTTTGGTTAGGTTTTGCATAAAATACGTTTTGCTACTTTTACATTATACACGAACATATACCGAAAAAATGAGCTGTTATCCACACTTCATTATTAGGGGCTTTTATTTAGAACCACATAAAATTACTGTCTAAACCTCTGAAAGGTATAACCTCTCAGGGATTTGAAGTTTGGTATACTTTTGGTATGACAATTTTATCTGAAGAGACATGGTCAAAACATTCAAATAAGTGGAGTGGTTGGACGAGAGTACTCCTCATGCCGATAGTGGGGGTTGGTGTGTATTATCATAGCTGGTTGATTTTGGTAGTGGCTGTTGTTTGGGGGATTGTGAATCCGCTTATTTTTCCGAAACCAAAGTCGGTTGATAATTGGATGAGTATGGGTGTGTTGGGAGAAAAAATCTATTTTAAAGAGGGAAAGAAGTTTAAAAAAGATTTACCCACGTTATTAAATATATTAAACATCCCTGTCTCTATTGTCTTTGTATATTTTGGTTGGACACAAAACATTGAGGCTCTCATTCTCTCTGCGTTGCTTTTGATGACGATTAAGTTTTGGTTTATTGACAGGATGAGTAGATTAGCTCGAGATACTATCAGAAAAGAGCGTGAAAACGGTTAAAGTGAGGAATGTATGAGAGATCAGAAATACGTATATCATGGATCTGAGAGATTTCATGATAAAGCTGTTCCTGTTAGGCATCGTAGGCGTAGAAGACAAAAAGACGGAACAGCTATAACTATTTTTGATCGGGATTCTTTTCATGCCACTCTACATAAATGGATTGCTGTTGCGTATACATATACTCCTGTTCAATATGATATTGGTGGAAAAATAGCCCACTACAATATGGGGGTTGATTTATATAACCATGAAAAGAAGTTAGAAATTCATGGTTTTGAGTCGTTAGAGAAAAGTTTGGAAGTTCTGTATGGAAGTGGGGGATATATCTCCTCTTTCTATGCTGATGATTTTCATTACACTCAGGGGTTAGGAGATTTGGAAGTTATTACAACAAAAGAATTGACCGCGACACAAGTTGAGTATGTAGAGAATCCTTTAGATTTTCTAAAAAAAGAAGGGGTTGAATTCGAATATATCGACTTGAGTAAGTCTGAAAATGAATCGCTTAGAAATTATCAGAAATAGTATTACAGGGTTTGAACTAAGTATGAGAGCTATTACGAGATATATTGTAGTAGCTTTGTTATAATCTTCATATGTCTATATTTAAAAAGTTTGCTGTTGTTAGTGCTGTCTATGGGGGATTCTCATATATTGCAGGAATGTTTGTGTACCTGGTTCTCTTGGGTGACGATGGTGCTACTACCGCTGCTGAGCAAGTGGCTTTCGTGAATCAAAATGCTTTCTTGATGCATATTACGACACTACATATTTATATTCTGTTCTCGGTCGGTATTATTACTATTGCAGTATATGGGTATCTCAAGTTAAAGAGTATTCAGCCGGTGTTGGCATTATTGAGTCTCATCTCTGGTGTGATTTGGTCGACTTTGTTGGTTGCGAGCGGATTTATTTCAATGGCGTTTACCAGTGCGCTTATGAGCGGAGTGGCTACTGATAGTCTGGTCACCGCTTGGTCTGCGGTAAAGATTATTGGTGATGCGCTTGGTGGAGGTAACGAGCTGATAGGAGGTGTGTTTACTGGATTGTTGAGCTTGGCTCTGTTTAAAGCGCATCTGAGTACTATGTGTACTAGTGGGCTCGGTCTTATTGTTTTTGTTGGAGGTTTCATTTCGGCATTACCATACTTGGCAGACGTTGGTATTGGTATTTTTGTTATAAGCCAAATTTTGTGGTTCTTTAGTCTGGCGCGAGATTTTAGTAAAAACTAATATATGCGACGACGTTTTATTGTTTATACGTTATAATCAAATTAATATGGAAGCTTTAATTTATATTCTTCATTGGGGTTCACCTATTGGTATAGGTCTATTTTTCTTTCTTGGATGTTCAGGTGCTGGTATTTTGTTTTGGGGGATTGGTTATTTCAATCAATCTAGGGGTAAGTAGATAGGATTATGTTGCTAAAAAAATTGTTGATTATTTTAAAGATAATCCAGAAGGGTATTGGTTCAAAAGGAAGGTGTATGGTTGGGGTTGGACACCAGTGAAGTGGCAAGGGTGGTTTGTTACCCTTGTTGCTATTGCCTTTGTTCTCGGTGGTGCATATGTTGGTGACATAGATGATGCACCTGGTCTCGTATTACTCAGTGCTGTTGTTGGTATTGTTTTCATACTTATCTTTTGTTTCTGGAAAGGAGAGAAACCTCGGTGGCAGTGGGGATTTCCAGAGGATAAAGATACTCTTGAGTAAAATGAAGAAAATATACACATTTATTATCTGTCTACTTGTTCCACAACTTGCTGGGATACTTGGAAGTATTTTTACCGCAGGGTCGGTCGAAACATGGTATGTGGGAGTTGAACGGAGTGTGCTAACACCACCTAACTGGGTATTTGCTCCTGTGTGGACGTTGTTGTTCTTTTTAATGGGTATTGCGCTGTACGTTGTGTGGCAACAAAAGAACCTTGGAGCTCTCGTGTTGTTTGCTGTGCAATTGGTTTTAAATACACTCTGGTCAATCATCTTTTTTGGATTACAAGATCCGGCATTTGCGTTGGTTGAAATTGTTGTTTTGTGGTTCTTTATTCTACTGACGACCATGCAATTTTTCAGGGTACGAAAAGTTGCAGGGCTACTTCTTGTGCCATACGTACTTTGGGTGTCGTTTGCAATGTATCTTAATTTTATTGTTTGGTATCTGAATTAGTTTTGCGAGTAGGTACTTCTTTGTTACCATGCGAGCATGAATGTGACTAAAGAAGAAATACAAACACAGATTCAAGAGCTCTCAGGTTGGTCATTTGATGGTGAAGTGATACGAGTAGAATATGTTTTTAGTGATTTTAAAGAAGCTTTTGCTTTCATGAGTCTTGTTGCTATAGAAGCTGAAAAGATGGAGCATCACCCTTCGTGGTCAAATGAGTATAATAAAGTGAACATTAGTCTTTCGACTCATGATGAGGGTAGTGTGACTGAATGCGACATTGAGCTAGCTCGGAACATTTCTCATATTGTAAAAAGGTTTATATAACAAACCGCCTTTAGAAAGGCGGTTGTTCGGGGAGGTAGTTTTTGTGAATATAGGCGTGAACATCTTCCTCAGAAAGGAATAGTTCATGAGGTGTTTCTTGTCGATATTGCTTTTCTGACTTTCCCAGAGTGAGTATGAGTTCCCGAGCACTCTCCATTGAAGTGCGTTTCCAACAAAAGGAATAGTCTTGGTGACTGAATAAATAGAGCCACAGATGAGGTGTGGCCTCAGTTGATTTCATCGCAAGTGCAACAACGTCTCCCCGAAATTCTGAAACAACCCATAATAGTTTATACATGGTATTGCTCCTTTCTGTTTGTAGAATACACCTGAGAGGTTAATGTGCAAGGGTGATGAAAAAGACGTCCTTTGGTTTGTGTTTCTGGATCTCTTTATAGGCCTCTTCTATTGTTGCCCCAGTGGTAACAACATCATCAAATAGGATAACTGTTTTGTTTCTTATTTTTCCACCATCAATAACAGAAAAACACTTAGCGATATTCTTTCGTCGCTCTGATGCGGTTTTCTTGGTTTGAGTAGGGACATCTTTTGTTTTTCGTAATGTGTGTGGTGCATACATGATGGTGTACGGGAGGAATTTTTGAATTCGCTCAGCGATAAGTTCTGTTTGGTTATATCCTCGTTTTTTGAGTCTCTTTGACGAGATGGGAATAGTGATGAGAGAGACACTGCTTGGTGGTATACGGTGTTTTGAAAGAAGCGCGTCAATCTTTCCTGCGAGTATTTCAGCGCAAGAGAAGGCGAGCCGTTTGTTCTTATTATATTTTATTTCCCAGATTATCTTTCGGACAGTGGTATCTTTGTATCGAAATATAGGGATAAAGTTATCAATACATACCTTTGATGTGGCGCATGTTTCAAGAAGTTCTTTTGAGGTAAGTTGCTCAATAGATTGCACCTCATCATTACGTGGGAATACAATATCAAGGAATGATTCAACAACACTTCTCATCATTCTCCATATGATATACTAAATGTGTTTCAACGTATATATGGCAAGCATATTTTCAAAACTATTCGGAAGTAAAAAGAACACAAGTGTTCTTGGTATCGATATTGGGTCATCGGCAATAAAGGTGGTGCAGATTAGTCTCAAAAAGGGTCGAGCCGTGCTTGATACGTACGGAGCTCTTGCGCTTGGTCCATATGGAGGAAAAGAAGTAGGACAATCAACAAACTTGGAGACAGACAAGATTGTTGAGGCATTGGGAGATATTTTACGAGAGGCAAAAGTGACGAGTAAAAAGAGTGGGCTTGCTATTCCATTTCGCTCAAGCTTGATGTCTATGATTGAGATGCCTGATGTACCAGACAAGGAGCTTGCACAAATGGTGCCTATTGAGGCAAGAAAATATATTCCTGTTCCTATTGCCGAGGTGTCGCTCGACTGGTCGGTTATACCACGTAGTAATGAGACAAAGGAGGAAGATCCAAAGAGGAAATTTCCAACAAAGGATGTGCTTGTAGTGGCGATACACAATGATGCGATTGAGAAGTTTCAAAATATTGTTGTACAGTCTGAGCTCGAGACAAAATTCTTTGAGATTGAGATTTTTAGTACGATGCGTTCAGTGGTGTCCGTACAAGAGAAAGCACCAGTCATGATTTTTGATATGGGGGCAACGTTTACAAAACTCTATATCGTTGAGCGGGGATTGGTAAAACAGTCACATACAATAAATAGGGGGTCACAGAGCATTACTGATGCTATTGCTCAATCAATGCAGATGAGTATAGAGGATGCCGAGCGTCTTAAGAGAAATACTGGTCTTGGAACAACAGAAGAAGGGAAAGATATTGCCTCTGTTGTTGATCTGACACTTAACTACATTTTTTCTGAGGCGAACCGAGTATTGGTTAATTATCAGAAGAAGCACAATAAAGCGATTCAGAAAGTGGTTCTTGTTGGTGGCGGATCATCTCTCAAGGGACTTATTGAATATGCAGAGAAAAGTTTCGGTGCCGATGTTGTTTTAGGTAATCCGTTCTCAAAAGTAGAGGCACCTGCTTTTATCGAAGATGTGCTTCGAGGTGCTGGTCCAGAGTTTTCTGTTGCTATGGGAATTGCACTTCGTCGTTTGCAAGAATTAGAGTAGGAAGTTTCTCCACACCTTACTGTTTCCTGCTTGTATAAAAGATTGATATACTTATAAGTGATGGAACCAAAGTTTCAAAACTCTTTCATACCAAAGCGACCAATAACATCTTCTCGAGGTTCTGGTGTTCCTCGTCGTAAACAGCAGGTAAGTTTTTTTAGTGTTATTGTCTCGCTCGCATTCATTCTCGTGCTTGCAGCAGCAGGTGGATTGTTTGGATATACAAAATATATCTCAAGTGAGATAAGTAAAAAAGATGCCCTCTTACAAGAAGCTATTGGTGCAGTAGATAAAGAAGAGGTGAAAGAACTTTCTGTTGTTGATACTCAATTACGATCAGCGACAACGCTCTTGCGCCATCATTTGGTGCCTACCTATTTCTTTGATTTCCTTGAAGAGAATACTTTGCAAACTATTCAATTTACTGAACTCGGATATCTTGCAACACCAGGAGATGATGTGGTGATACATATGGCTGGTTCATCAAATAGTTATTCGTCAATTGCACTGCAATCAGATATCTTTTCACATGATGAGCATATTGAATCATCACTGTTCTCTAATTTCGGTATCTCAGATACGGGGAGAGTGACGTTTGAGGTCGATCTTGTTATTAACAATGAACTTATTTCATATACCGAATAATCATGAAAGGAATTACCCCCGTCATTTTAATAGCACTATCAGTAGGAGTATTTTACTTCTATATTAATCCTCAATATGCACAATTAGAGGCATTGCAAGATGAACATCAGAAATATGATGATGCACTTGAGGCGTCAACACAACTTGCAGAACTAAAAGATGATCTTATTGAGAGGTATAACAGTTTTGATACAGCAGATCTCACACGTATTCAAAAGTTTTTACCAGAACAAACGGATGATGTTCGACTTGTTCTTGATATAGATACAATGGCACGTGAGAGTAATATTGTTATCGAAGATGTTGATGTCAGTGACACACCAGAGACTGATCCTGTCGTGAATGTCCGTCGTATGGAGGATAACAAGCCGTATGAGACGTTGTATGTGTCCTTTGTGTTTAATGCCACCTATCAAGAACTGATAAATTTTGTACGTAACCTTGAGATGAGTTTGCGTACGATTGATGTGACAAAGATGGTCGTACTGCCAAATGAGACTATTGGTGGATATGATGTTGAAATGACGGTACAAGGTTATTGGGTAAAATAATGATATGAGAAATTTTCTTACAAAATATAAATCAGCCATTATTCTTCTCGTCATTATCCTTATTGGATTCTGGTTGTATTCGTTATTTTTTCCTCAACTGAAACAGGTATTCCAGTCAAACAACAGTGGGGTTGTTGGTGAAGAATTATTCACCACACTTAATACAATCGAATCCTTATCTCTTAATGATGCAATTTTTGATAATCCAGATTACCTACGTCTCAGGGATCAAGAAACAGTGATTAATGCACAGCGCGCAGGACGGTCGAATCCGTTTGCTCCAACAGGAAGTGATGTTGGTGGAACACTACGTGAGCCAGCACAGCAGGTAAAATCTATTTCAAATACAGAAACGTTTCTGGAAATAGATATGGAGGATATTCTCGAAGGTGAAGATGTGACAGCGACAAGTTCACCTGCTGAGTAATGTAATATTGAATATGAATTTAATTGATTTTCTTCTACAAAAGCAGGTGATACAGCCAGCCGATGTTTCGGTCATTGAGAAGGCTGTTGCAGGAGGTGTGTCACTCGAAAAAGCATTGCAGGATGTTGGTATTTCTGAAGAGAAAATTATTGAGGCCAAAGGAGAGATGATAGGGCTTCCTATAAGGAAGGTGACTGATCTAAAGCTTTCAAAGGAAGCTATTTCATATGTTCCAGAAGAGTCAGCTATGCATTATAAGCTGGCACCACTTGGTATTACTGATGGAGTGCTTGAGGTGGGTATTGTTGATCCGGATAACCTTGAGGCGCGTGATGCATTGAACTTTATCTCATCTCGTTCAGGAATGCCGTATAAATTATTTCTAGTTTCAAATGAGGACTTTGAAAAGGTGTTGGAGGTGTACAGTGGACTTGGATCTGAGGTGACAGAAGCCCTGTCACAACTTGAAACAGAACTTGACGAGGATAAAGAGGAAGATGGTCGTCCGACAGAAAAAGAGCAGAAAAAAGAATTAGCAGAGTTGGAGCGTTCGGTAAATAAAGAGGAATCAACAGATACTCGAATTATCGAAGATGCGCCGGTGACCAAGATTGTCGCGACAATACTTCGTTATGCCACTGAAGGTGGGGCATCTGATATACACCTTGAACATACAAAAGATAGTGTGCGAGTGCGATTTCGTGTTGATGGTGTTCTTATGACCTCGTTGGTCCTCCCTCAAAAGGTACAGTCTGCGGTGATTGCACGGATAAAGATTTTGGCGAATATGCGACTTGATGAGAAAAGGAAACCACAAGATGGACGTTTCTCGGCAAAAATTGATGGAAGTAAGATTGATTTTCGTGTTTCAACATTTCCTACCTATTATGGAGAAAAAGTGGTGATGCGTATTCTCGATCAGGATAAAGGGGTAAAGAATCTTGAAGGGCTCGGCCTTTCAGAGGAAAATATTGCAATGCTTCGAGAAGCACTGAAACGTCCGTATGGACTTATCCTTGTTTCAGGTCCGACAGGTTCTGGAAAATCAACAACTTTGTATGCGATGCTTCAAGAGATTGATCGAGAGAAGTTCAATGTACTCAGTCTTGAAGATCCTGTTGAATATAATATTGAAGGAGTGAACCAATCACAGGTGCGTCCGGAAATTGGGTATACGTTTGCCAACGGACTTCGTACAACACTTCGTCAGGATCCAGATATCATTATGGTTGGTGAGATTCGGGATGCAGAAACTGCAAAGCTTGCTATTCAAGCAGCCCTTACAGGACACTTAGTGCTTTCAACTATTCACACGAATAACGCTATTGGTGTGATACCTCGTCTACTTGATATGGGGATTGATTCATATCTTATTGCGCCGACCCTTATTCTCACGATGGCACAACGATTGGTTGCTCGTATGTGTGGTAGTGGTGAAGAGAGAGTGGTTGATGAGAGTTTGCAGATTATGATTGATAAGCAATTTGCTGATTTACCGGAAGAGTATCGAGCGAAACTGCCATTAACAAAAACGGTCTATGACAAGAAAGCTAGCCCTGAGTGTCCCGAGGGTGTTTCTGGCCGTATTGCGGTAACTGAAATACTTAATATGACGAAGGAGATAGAAGCGACAACACTGAAGAACCCAACTGAACAGGAAATATACAAAGTGGCCCGACAGCAAGGGATGCTTACCATGAAAGAAGATGCACTGCTTAAGGCAATGCAGGGAAAGATTCCATTTGGGGAAGTAAACACATTATAATTACGGGGTAACCGTGTATAATAGAAGTATTATGACAGAAGCAGAAAAACAACAATATAAGATTCTTATCATCGATGATGATAAGTTTTTACAACAAATGTATGGCACTAAATTCAAAAAAGAAGGATTTAATGCTGAGTCAATGGGGAGCACGGTGGAGGCACTTGATAGGATAAAAGAAGGTTTTACACCTGATATTCTTCTTGTTGATATCATCTTGCCTACGATGACTGGTCTTGAATTTGTGAAAGCACTACGAGAACAAAAGTTGTGTGAGAATACAATTATTATTATGCTCACCAATCAAAGTGAAAGTGAGACAATTAAAGAAGCACAAGAACTTGGTGTTGAGGGGTATATTGTAAAAGCAACAACTATTCCGTCTGAAGTTGTGAAAGAAGTGACTGAGATAACAGAGAAAAATTCAAAGCGTAAACATGCTTAACGAGCTTGTACAGACAGTTGTTAGTGAAGGAGGGTCTGACCTTCATCTTGCTGAGGGAAGGGTGCCAATTATTCGTGTTGCGGGTAATTTAATTCCCCTGACAAACAAAGAAAAGATGACAAGCGCTGCGCTTGATGAGATTATCAATGTGCTTTTGTCTGGAGAGAAAAAAGAACTCTTTTCGAAAAAAAATCAGGTTGATTTTTCATATGAACATAGTAAAGAGGCGCGGTTTCGTGGGAATGCGTATATTAGAAGAGGAGAGGTCAGTATTGCGCTTCGACACATCCCTCAGCATATACGCACTATTCAAGAGCTAGGGTTACCTGACATTCTTGAAACGTTTACCCAAAAGAAACAAGGATTTTTCTTGGTGGTAGGACCGACGGGTAACGGAAAAACAACAACACTTGCCGCCATGGTTGATTTGGTGAATAAGACTCGTCTTGAGCATATCATTACGGTTGAAGATCCGATTGAGTATATTTTTGAGCCAAAAAAATCAATCATTGATCAGCGAGAGGTTCGGGCAGATACACCTGATTTTGGAACAGCGCTTCAGGGGTTGTTTAGGCAGGATGTTGATGTGGTGATGATTGGTGAGATGCGCACCCCTGAGACAATGTCTACTGCGGTAACGGCAGCTGAGACAGGACATTTGGTGTACTCAACATTGCATACCAATAACGCTGCGCAGACCATCGATCGTATTATTGATTCATTCCCTGCAAGTCAGCAGGGGCAAATTCGTCTACAGCTTGCAGAGAGTTTGGCGGGAATTTTTTCTATTCGTCTTCTTCCTCGTGTGTCTGGAGGATTGGTACCTGCGTACGAACTCCTTATTGCAAATACTGCGGTAAGTAACCTTATTCGAGAAAGACGGACGCATGAAATTAATTCAGTAATTGAGACAAGTTCTAGTGAGGGAATGATTGATATGAATCATGTACTGACTCGTTTAGTACAGGCGGGAGAAATCACTGTTGAGGATGCATACCGGTACAGTGTGAATCCGCGAACACTTCAAAAAATGATTTAGTATATGGCTATTTTTGATTACACAGCAATAAATAAAGAGGGTACAAAAGAGAAAGGTGTCATTGATGCTATTAATGTTGATGTTGCTATTAGTTCACTGCAAAAAAGAGGACTGACAATTGCATCAATTGAACCGCAGAAAGAAAAAGGAGCAGGATTGTTTACTGAAATAACTTTTTTCTCTCGTGTTTCTAATAAAGATGTTGTCATCCTCTCAAGACAGATTGCAACAATGTTTGAGGCGCAGGTATCTGCCCTTCGGGTGTTTAAACTTATCTCGGCAGAAACAGAGAATCCAAAACTGCATGCTATTCTCGAGGAAGTTGCTGCTGATATACAGGGTGGGGAGACGATTTCATCAGCACTTTCAAAACATTCACGTGTTTTTTCTGATTTCTATGTGAGCATGGTTCGGGCGGGTGAAGAGTCGGGAAGGTTAGACCAGACATTTTCATACTTAGCAGATTATCTTGATCGAACATATGAAGTGACATCAAAGGCAAAAGGTGCACTTGTCTATCCGGCATTTGTTATTGCCACATTTATTGCGGTGATGATCTTGATGCTTACAGTAGTTATTCCTCGTATTACGACTATTATTACCGAGTCAGGGCAGGAGATTCCTATTTATACCAAAATGGTTATTGGCCTGAGTGATTTCTTTGTGAAATATGGAATATTTCTTGGTATTGCTATTGTTATCATTGGTTTTATTCTGTATCGATATGTTGATAAAACAGAAGATGGAAAGGTAGCATTTTCTCAGTTTCGATTAGGGGTACCGTATTTGGGTGATTTGTATAGGAAGTTTTTTCTTGCACGTATTGCAGACAATATGCACACTATGGTTATTTCTGGTATTCCAATGATACAGGCACTTGAAGTAACTGCTGATGTGGTGGGTGATAAAATATATCGAGAAATCTTACTTGAGGTACTTGATGCTGTTCGTGGTGGAAGTACGATGTCAAAGGCCTTTGAAGGGTATGATGAAATTCCGGGTATCTTTGTGCAGATGGTGCGAGTGGGTGAGGAAACAGGAGCCTTGGGAGATATTCTCAAGACGATGGCGAAGTTTTATCGACGCGAGGTTGAAAATGCAGTTGACACTTTGGTGAGTTTGATTGAGCCTGCGATGATTGTGCTTCTTGGTGCGGGGGTAGGAATACTTCTTGCTGCAGTACTTCTTCCTATCTATAACATCAGTGCTGCGTTTTAATCTTATCCACAAGGGTTTTGTCGCTCCATCTTCTTTGTTATATAATACAGATACCTTTCAAAAGGTTGATGTTCTTTCTTCCGTTCGGTTACTATGCTTTGATAGTCGAACGGGAGTGAAGAATAATCACGAAACTTGTTTACCAATATATTAATGCATTAATAAAGAGACAATATGTCAAAGAATAAAGGTTTTACATTGATCGAGCTCTTGGTGGTTATTGCAATCATCGGAATTCTCTCGTCAATCGTACTTGCGTCACTTAATACAGCTCGACAAAAGGCACAAGTTGCTGCATTTCAATCAGAAATGAGCGCACTTGTTCCAGCACTTATTATCGAGTGTGACAGTGCTGCTGGTGACCCTGCTAACGTTGCAGTTGGTGGAAGTACATATGTTGTTGGTGACGTAACACCAGGATCATGTGGCTCAGACGGATCATTCAGTGTAAGTATCGTTCCAAGTAATGGAGCAGAAGCTACCTACGCTTCAGCAACTGTTACTGAGACAGGAGTAACATATACAGACGCCTAATAGGTTTGTTATCTTGGTGAAAAACCGCCCAATTGGGCGGTTTTTTGTTTTCGATGGTATGATAGTGTCATGTCAGTTATTACCGTATTTGTCTTTGTTATAGGGCTTTTAGTAGGAAGTTTTCTTAATGTCGTCATTTTGCGTTGGGGAACAGGTGTCTCTGCTTTTTCGGGTCGGTCACGGTGTGCGCATACGGGAAGAGTGTTGCCTTGGTATGATTTAGTGCCGGTGGTAAGTTTTGTGTTGCTTCGGGGTCGTTCTCGTTTTTCTGGAAAGGCACTCTCGATGCAGTATCCATTTGTGGAGCTTTTGACGGGAGTGTTGTTTGTGGGGGTATATCTTTTATTTGTTTCTCTGCACCCTCTTTTCTATCTTGATGTTGTGTTGTTGTTGCAGTTTCTTATTGCATTGATGATTATGTCAGTACTTGTGGTGATTGCAATGTATGATCTGCGAACACAGATTATCCCTGACAAGTTATCATTTCTGTTTGCATTCCTTTCTCTTGTGTATAGTTTTTTGGTATATGGTGTAGGTGATGAGTTTGTGGGGGTGTTTCTGGCAGGGCCGGTGTTAGCAGTACCATTTGCATTTTTGTGGCTTGTTTCAAAAGGAACATGGATGGGGTTTGGTGATGCAAAGCTTGCGTGGGGGATTGGGTGGTTTCTTGGAATGGTGTCTGGCCTCTCTGCCATCCTGCTTGCCTTTTGGATTGGGGCAGTGGTTGCTGTGTTCTTGCTTGTAGTTGGAAAGGTAAGCAAGGTGTTGTTCAAAGACATGGGTCTCAAAAGTGAGATACCGTTTGCGCCATTTTTGATTATTGGTACATTACTCGTTTTCTTTTTTGATGTACAAGCATTGATGTTGTTTTAATATGAAGGTTCCAAAAGATGTACAAGAAAGATATGAGAAATTGAAAAAAAGCGTTGAGAAACATCGCTATGAATATCATGTGCTCAACAAACAAGAGATTTCGGATGAGGCGCTTGATTCTTTGAAAAAAGAGCTTGTTGATATTGAGAGTACGTATCCGAGCTTGGTTACACCAGATTCGCCAACCCAAAGAGTTGCTGGGGCTCCGCTTGAAGGGTTTGTGAAAGTGCCACACAAGGTAGAGCAGTGGTCGTTTAATGATGCCTTTTCAGAAGAGGATGTGCGTGATTTTGATGAGAGGGTAAAACGTCTGCTGGAGCAATATTATGGAAAAAAAGTAGTGCCAACCTACACACTTGAACTCAAGATAGATGGACTCAAGGTAGTGTGTGAGTATGAGGACGGACTATTGAAAACAGCAGCGACACGAGGTAATGGCGAAATTGGAGAAGACGTGACGAGTAATGTGCGTACAATTGAATCAATACCGCTCTCTATACAGGAGAAAAAGAATCTTATTGTCGAAGGTGAAGTGTGGTTATCAAAAGATAATTTTGATCGTTTGAACAAAGAACAGAAGAAGAAAGGAGAAAATGTGTATGCAAATCCTCGTAATGTTGCAGCAGGAACGATGAGACAGCTTGATCCGAAGGTTGTTGCCGAAAGGAAGCTTGATGTCTTTATCTACGATATTGCGCTCTTTGAGTCTGTTCCACAGACTCAGTTTGAGGAGCTGAAGCTTTTGCAAGAGATGGGGTTTAAAGTGAATAAACATTTTGTGTGTGTTGAAAGTGTTGAAGAGATTATCTCTTTTTGGAAAGCGTGGGAAGTGAAGAAGGATAAGGAGCAATACTGGATTGATGGGGTAGTGATAAAGGTAAATGAAAGAGAATATCAGGAAGTGCTTGGGTATACAGGAAAAGCTCCACGATTTGCCATTGCATTGAAGTTTCCAGCAGAGCAGGTAACAACAGTTGTTGAAGATATTGTGCTTCAGGTTGGTCGCACTGGTGTGCTGACGCCTGTGGCACATCTTCGACCGGTGCAAGTTGCTGGGAGTACTGTTTCGCGAGCAACGCTTCACAATGAAGATGAAATAAAAAGACTTGATGTTCGTGTGGGTGATACAGTTGTTGTGCAGAAAGCAGGAGATATTATCCCTGACATCGTACATGTTCTTACAGAAATGCGTACGGGGAAGGAAAAGAAATATGTTTTTCCCAAAAAAGTTCCTGAATGTGGAGGTGATGGTTCAATTGAACGTATAGAAGGGAAGGCGGCATGGCGTTGTGTGGCACAAGATTCATTTGCTCAGCAAAAGCGAAAATTGTATTACTTTGTATCAAAGAGTGCCTATGATATTGATGGATGTGGGCCAAAAGTTATTGACCAATTACTTGAAGAAGGACTCATCTCCTCATATGCGGATCTGTTTACGCTGGAAAGAGGGGATCTTCTTACCCTTCCTCGTTTTGCGGAAAAGTCTGTTGATAATCTACTTACGTCTCTTGAGCGGGCACGAAAAGTGACACTTCCTCGTTTTATCATCGGCCTCTCTATTCCGCAGGTAGGAGAAGAGACAGCGTATGATCTTGCCGAGGCATTTGGGACTCTCGAGAAGTTGATGAGTGTTGATGAAAAAGAGCTTTCAGTTATTGATGGGGTGGGAGAGGTTGTTGCGCGATCTATTAGTGACTGGTTTCGAAATGAGGTGAACAGGAAGATGGTGGACGACTTGCTAAAAGAAGTGACTATTATCTCCGAAGATAAAAAGATGAATGTGCTTGAGGGAAAAGTGTTTGTGGTAACAGGAACACTGCCACACCTTTCTCGTGATGAGGCGAAGAAATATATCAGAGATGCTGGGGGAGAAGTGTCGTCATCAGTGTCTGGAAAGACAGACTATGTGTTGGTGGGGGAACACCCTGGAACAAAGGCTGATAAGGCTCGTGAGCTTGGGGTAGTGATGATTTCAGAAGAGGAGTTTTTAGGTATGGTAGACAAGAAGAGCGTTTCTTCGTAGACTGATGTGTATGATTGAACGAAAAGATATTGAACACTTAGCACATCTCTCACGACTCTCATTTACAGAGGAGGAGATTGCTGGGTTTGGTGAGGATATCAATGCGATACTTGCATATGTTGATCAGTTAAAAGAAGTTGCAACCTCGGAAGAAGAGCCGGCTGTTGGGGTGGTGCATAATGTGATGAGAGAGGATGTGGAAGCATTCGATGGTGGAGAACATCGAGATGAGATTGTTGAGAGTTTTCCAGAGAGAGAAGGTGATTATCTAAAGGTAAAGAAAATACTGTAATATGATTGATCTCGAGAGAATGACAATTGAATCACTGCGGGAGGATCTTTCTGCAGGAAAAGTAAAAGTGAAAGAAGTTGCGGAAGCATATCTTTCAGTGATTAAAGAGAAAGATGGTGATATTCATGCTTTTCTTGAAGTATATGAGGATGTACTGGAGCAGGCAGAGACGTTACAAGAGAAAATTGATGCAGGTGACGATCTTCCGCTTTTAGGGGTACCGGTTGCGGTGAAGGATAATATTTTAATACAAGGACGTATTGCAAGTGCAGCTTCGAAAATGCTTGAGAGCTATACGGCTGTATACAATGCAACTGCTATTGAGAAGTTGAAACAAGCAGGCGCTCTCTTTTTGGGGAGGACAAATATGGATGAGTTTGCTATGGGTGGATCAACAGAGAACTCTGCTTTTGGATCAACAAAGAATCCGCACGACACTACACGTGTGCCTGGTGGTTCATCTGGTGGTTCAGCGGCAGCTGTTGCTTCTACGGAAACACTTGTTGCTATTGGATCTGATACGGGTGGGTCAATTAGACAGCCTGCCAGTTATTGTGGATGTGTTGGATTAAAACCCACGTATGGAAGAGTGTCTCGTTATGGTCTTATGGCAATGGGTTCTTCTCTTGATCAGATTGGTCCGATGGCACGAACAGTCAGAGATGCGGAAATTGTGTATAACGTTTTGAAGGGGCAAGATGAAAGAGACAGTACTACTATTAGTGACGAGACGTATGATGTGAGTCCTCAGGTGAAGACCGTTGGTGTACCACGAAAACTTCTTGAATCAAAAGGGCTCAGTGATGAGGTAAAGAAAACGTATGAAGAGACCATTGCTTCTCTTGAAAAGGAGGGGTATGAGGTAAAAGATATTGATCTTGATAATCTCTCATATGCACTTGCTACCTATTACGTTATTATGCCAGCAGAAGTGTCATCAAACATGGCTCGATTTGATGGGGTAAAGTATGGATTGCGTGCTGAGGGTGAGAGTCTTTTGGAGGTGTACAATAATTCTCGAGCGGAAGGTTTCGGAAAAGAAGTGAAGCGTCGCATTATGCTCGGAACATATGTGTTATCAAGTGGGTACTATGATGCGTATTATAATAAAGCGCTTCAGGTGCGAGAGTTGATAAAGAGAGATTTTGTAGAGGCTTTTAAGGGAGTAGATGTTATCGCACTTCCTACGGCACCAAGTGTTGCTTTTACGATTGGAGAGAAAACTGCTAATCCTGTTGAAATGTATCTTGAAGATATTTTTACGGTGCCGGCAAATATTGCGGGTGTTCCAGCAATTTCCGTACCAGCAAAAACAGAAGGTCTCCCTGTAGGGATTCAGTTTATCGCTCCACATGGAGGAGAAGAGAGACTTTTTAGTATCGGAAAAGCGGTGACAGGTGAAGAGTAATGATATACTTATACCAATGGCTGATCTGAATAATAATGGGATACCAGATCATGTAGAAGCGCTTGCGAAACTTGCAGGTATTCTTTTAATTGTTCTTTTTTTGGGATGGTTGGTTGGCAAGACGACTGCACTGTGGGAGGCTGTGCGTATTGGTGGATATACAGTGCAGGCTTTTATTGATGTCTTTAGTGCAACGTATCTTCCCATACTACGTTTAATGTCAGTTGCTCTTTCCTTAGCACTTCTTGTTTTTATTATTTTTGTAAGTTTTGAGACAAAAAAAGTACTTGCTGATATTCTTGAGAAGGCTGGTATTACTACTGTAGAGAATGGAATAGCCGATCGTGATGTTACTGACGAGAAAGAGCAAGAGAATGTGCCTGTTGATATGGAGAATAAGCGATGGGTGCATGTACAAGAACTCATAGCATCAGAATATCCTCGAGATTGGAAGAGTGCCATTATGGAGGCAGATATTATGCTTGGAGAGATGCTCACTTCTTTTGGGTATAACGGAGACTCAATAGGTGAGCAGTTAAAACAGATTGAGAAAAGTGACTTTCTTTCTCTTGATCAGGCATGGGAGGCGCATAAAGTAAGAAATGAGATAGCACACAGTGGAGAATCTTTTTCACTTACTGAAAGGGAGGCAAAGAGGGTTATACGGCTTTTTGAAGAGGTATTTACTGAGTTTCGGTATATCTAAATTGTCTTTACTCTTTTTTTGTGGTAGGGTATTCCTCATATAGCGGGATGGAGTAGCGGTAACTCAAGAGGCTCATAACCTCTGGTCCCTGGTTCGAATCCAGGTCCCGCAACAATAAATAAGGGAAAGGAAGAAGTGCTATTAAGGCACTCTTTCTTTTTATATTATATGTTAATATATAACCATATGTCGAAGGTTCAAAAAAGAATGAAGGCTTGTAGTTTGAGGAGGAAGGGAATGAGTTTGAAGAAAATAGCCAAAGAACTGATGGTGTCTTCCGGTTCGGTTAGTGTGTGGTGTCGAGATATTGAGCTTACCACAAAACAGATACGTGAAATAAATAGACGGGCCCATAAGGGTAGTGCCAAGGGTCGAGCAAAAGGAGTAACGGTAAATAAAAATAAGAAAGCACTAAGTCTGCAGGAAGCAAATGCTTTTGCTCAATCTACTATTAAGGATATGTCAGAAAGAGATCTCCTGTTTTTAGCTACTGGTTTGTACTGGGGAGAAGGTACAAAAACAGAATCTAGATTTTTATTTACTAACTCAGACCCTCTTATGGTGAAGGTTATGATGCGTTTTCTTGTGGAAGTTATGGGTGTCGATAAAGGAGATGTTAGGGTAAATATACAGATAAATAGTGTTCATAAGAAAAGAATGTCTAAGATAGAAAATTTTTGGATTGCTACTCTTGGTATAGATAAAAAACAAATTGGGAATCCTTATTATATTAAAATAAAACCAAAGAAAGAGTATTCTAATTTTCAAAATTATTATGGTATTCTACGACTACGGGTGTTGCGAAGTTCTCGATTACAATATAAGATGCTTGAATTGGTGAATGTCATCAAAACTATGCCGAGGTAGCTCAGTTGGTTAGAGCGGGCGTTTCATAAGCGCCAGGTCGACGGTTCAAGTCCGTCCTTCGGCACATTATGCAATGTGTGATTCTAGCGGGAGGGAGAGGGAAACGAATGATGCCTCTGACGGAGAGTATACCGAAACCACTTATACCTGTGTTAGGGAAACCTATACTTTTCCATATTATTGAAGCGCTTCCAGAAGTGGTTGATGAGCTCATTATTGTAGTGGGGTATAAAGGAAAAGAAATAGAGAAGTATTGTCAGGAGTTTATTGACAGAAAGTGTGCCTTTATTTTTCAAGAGGAACTTACGGGTACTGCAGGAGCGGTACGGTTGTGTGAGGCGGTCCTTGAAGAGAGATTTATGGTTATCCCCGCAGATGATATACATGGCAAAGAGGCGATTGAAAAAGCAGTGGGTGCAGAATCTGCTATTCTTGTCTCTCGAAGTGATACGCCAGAGAGGTTTGGTGTTGTCGAAGAAAAAGAAGGAGTGCTTGTCGGCATTGAAGAAAAACCAGAAAAGCCAAAGAGTAATTTGGTAAGTACAGGAGCAATGGTGCTCGGAAAAGACATATTTGATTATGAGGCTCCGCAGACTGCTTCGGGAGAGTATTATCTTCCTGATATGTTGAAACAGTATGCCAAGGATCATACCGTGTCTGTTATCGAACAAGATTTGTGGATCCCACTTGGGTATCCGGAGGATGTTGAGAGGGCAGAAGAAATATTGAGAGATACTGGTTAACACAATATCCTGTTATATACTATAAAGAGTGCCTATTTATAAAAAAGTGAATAGGAGTTTTTTTAGAGAGTGGAATAGCAACATGGCGTATGTGTTAGGATTTTTTGCTGCTGATGGTTCGATGGTAAAAAATAGTAGAGGTGCATGTTTTATCGAATTTCATGTAACAGACATTGAGATATTGGAGAAGATTCGAGTTGCTATGGAGTCAGATCATAAAATATCTGTACGATTACCAAGGCACAAAAAATGGAAAACATCATATCGATTACAGATTGGTAGTAAAGATATGTTTAATGATCTTCAGTCACTAGGTTTTTCACAGACAAAGACAAAAATCATTAGAGTTCCTCAAGTGCCTTATAATTATTTTTGGGATTTTGTGCGGGGATATTTTGATGGCGATGGTTGTATTACTTCAGGTACGTACAAAGTTAAAGACAGAAAAAATCCAAGGTTTACTTATAAAACAAGCTTTACGTCAGGGAGTTTGGGATTCTTAGAGGATTTAAAAAAAATTTTTAAGGAACGTGGTATTGCGAGTTTTATCTATACAAAGAAACAGAATAAAAAAGAGATAGGGTATGATCTTGTTCTGAGCCATAGAAGTAGTCTTGCATTATATGGTTATATGTATAATAATAGGTGTCACTCCATATATTTGGAGAGAAAAAAGAAGATATTTGACAGAATAATAAAAATGCAGCGGTAGCTCAACTTGGTTAGAGCACCCGCCTGTAGACGTGCAGCTTTCTGTTCGAAAGGCAGATCGAACTTTCCGGGATATCGGTGGAGGCTACGTTCGGATATGAATATGCGAACACCGAGGGAACCTTTCACATACAAAAAACATAGTGTTGGGGCTCCGTAGAGACTAGATACCGGGGTACCTAAGGAATTTTCTAAGGTAAAGATATAGTCCATGCCATCATGAAAATGGTGGATTACATGCACGCGGGAGGTTGCGGGTTCAAGTCCCGTCCGCTGCGCCAAGAATAAAACAGCTCTGTGGGGCTGTTTTTGTTTTGTGGATGTAAAGGATTTGAACCGATTAACGAAGATGTATTTGACATCAGACATTTTAATAACTATCATCAAAACTAGACTTAGTGAGTGGTTCATTAAGTATTATGGAGTGTAAAGGAGCTGTTATGCTTACCATACACAAACCTATTACACAGGTTGATGTGGAACGGGGTATCGTCACCCCTGAGTCAGTGACGAATCAACAGGCATCGCTTACGGGACGTGCTGTCCATTCGGAAGTTTTGGAATACTACAGTTACCGTGCGGTGGTTACCGTACAGCGACCTGTGTTTGCGCTGTTGAAGTGCAAAGCAAGCAAGGTGCGTCCCATTGATGAGGAGTTCGGAGAGGAGTGTTCATTCATTCATTTTGGTGCGATGGAGGTCATCAGTCTCGGTGGCATGCACTTCGGCCGTCTCAATATGACATCAAAGCTGTTTCAGGATATCCGTTGCGGTTTGAACAGTCAACGCGTTATCGAAGTGTGTGAGCGTGTCTGCAATTGGCAGACTGCACAAAGACTTCACGTCGGTGACGTCTTCGCTTTGAAGACTGATGCTGGCAAGGCGGGACTCATGCACATCGAAGGTCTGGGCGACAATTATGTCCAGGTGGCTGCATGTCACTTTATCGTCTGAGTTGTTCTCGGACGAAACCGCTGTCGCTGGCCTTCGGCAGTGGTTTTTATATGATTTTTAGAAAATACACAAAAAAAGATAAAAACTCAGTCAATGATATTTTTCATCTCTATTGGGATGATCCAGAATTTATTGATGAGTTAAACATAGAGCTTGAAAAAGCCGATTTTTGGGTTGCTGAGGAAAATGAGCAAATAGTTGGAGTTGCGAGTACTCGACCAGCATCAGAGCACTTGGGTGATTCTAAATCTTTAGAACTTTATATAATTGCATCAAGGATAAAGGGAAGAGGTGTTGGTTCGGCATTACTCCAATATGTAGAGAAACAAATTCCAGGTATGTATAAGCATCTTGTTTTGTATAGTCCAGAGACTCATAAAAGTTCATGGGGTTTTTATGAAAGAAATGGTTTTGAAAGTGGCGGCATCATCAATGATCCTGAGGATGGATATCCTGGTATGTTGTGGAAGAAGGCACTTTAACTATCTCAGTTCTAACATCATCCACCAGGTCGCGCCAAGGATAAAACAGCTCTGGGGAGCTGTTTTTTGTTTTGGGGGTCTACGGGATGTGGAACTATGGTAGGATTTTAATATGAAAAGTACTCTAAAAGAAAAGTTGCTTTCTATTGCTAAAAAAGAGATTGAGGGTAATGATTCTTCTCATGATTTTGAGCATGCAATTCGTGTTTTAAAAAACGTAGAAAAGATTGTTGTCTCAGAAGGAGGTGATTTGGACATTTTAATTCCTGCTGCTTTATTTCATGATGTGGTTATTTATCCTAAAGACCACCCAAATAGTGATAATGCACCAATAGAGAGTGCAGAATTAGTAGCGGAAATACTAAATAATATAGAAGAATTTCCTAAAGAAAAAATAAGAAGAGTGTGTGAAGCTATAGAGAAGTGTAGTTTTGGTAAGGATGATGTGCCTGATAACATCGAAACAAAAATACTACGTGATGCAGATAAATTAGAAGCAACAGGAATAATTTCAATAATGAGAACTTTTGCTTCAACGGGGCAAATGAATAGACCATTCTATAATCCAGATGATCCATTTTGTGAAAAAAGGACACCTGATAGTAAGTGTTATGGACTTGATTTGTTCTATAGTAGATTACTTATCGTACCAGATAGGATGTATACAAAAATAGCGAGGGAGATTGCTGTAGAAAGGAATACATTTCTACATGATTTTATTAAGGAGTTGAAAAAAGAATTAGAGTGTTAGGTAGGTTGTGTGGTACTATCATTTGTATGAGTCAGAATAAACTATCATTAGTTACGGGTATTAGTTATCTTGTTGTGTTTTGTTGTGCTATCTTTGCTAATTTTTTTGTATTAGAGGGAATTATTAACAACCCTCTTGCTTTTGTTTCTGAAAATGGGCTCTTTGTTAGATTTGGAGTAATTGCTTTTTTGGTAGCCGCTGTTGCTGATGTTGTTATAGCGTGGAGTTTGTACGAAATGTTTAAAGAAAATATTTTATCAAGACTTAGTACATATTTTAGATTAGTGCATGCTGCTGCTATGGGAATAGGAGTGTTTTCATTAACACTTGTGTTTGGTTTTAGTACAGATACAGATATTCTTCATCAGATTGATATTTTTAATACTATTTGGCTCATTGGACTTTTCTTTTTTGGTTTTCACTTACTTCTATTAGTGAAGATTATGAATCTTCCTCGGTGGATGTCAGTATTTTTGGTGTTGGCAGGTGTTATGTATATCGTTGACACATCAGCGCATTTTCTTTTAGTTAATTATGGTTTGTATGCAAGTGTGTTTTTGGCACTAGTTGCCATACCAAGTATCATCGGGGAAATGTCTTTGATGGTTTGGTTCTTGATGAGGGGGATAAAGAAGGAGGGGTAATAGGTGTGTTATACTACATTCGTTACTAGTTATTATCTATTTATATATGAATGTATACGTCGGAAATATAGAAAAGGAGACTATTGAAAACGATAATTTTCGAAAAGTTCTCTTTACCGCAAACTATAGTCAGCTTGTGGTGATGTCGCTTAAACCCGGTGAAGACATTGGGGCTGAGGTTCATGGACTTGATCAATTTATTCGTATCGAACAAGGAAAAGGAAAGGCGGTTCTTGATGGAAAGGAGTATGAGGTTGAAGATGATTTTGCTATGGTGATTCCTGCAGGAACTGAGCATAATGTGATTAATACTTCAGAGACAGAGGTGATGAAGTTGTATTCTATTTATACACCTCCGGAGCATAAGCATGGAACAGTGCATGCGACGAAGGAAGAGGCAGAAGAGGAACATTTTGATGGAGAAACATCTCTCTAGTGTGTAAAACACCCCAGCACCCGCTGGGGTGTTTTGATATAATACAAGACATGTCTCACACCAGAGAACTCTTTTTTCTATGTTTCCTTAGTATTGTCTCTACAATACTCTTTCTTGTATCTTTCTCTCTTGTCTCTG
>MDTD01169776.1_pt1 | contig 23117 bp, 22 predicted proteins | sample 811221 | NCBI WGS metagenome assembly MDTD01 (sample SAMN05326646, study PRJNA326480) | marine metagenome | isolation source: seawater | place: Pacific Ocean: South West | collected 2011 | reverse complement strand
TGTTTCAAGTAGAATTAATGCTGAAACAAGAAGTATACTTTCAAGAGTTAAAATTAAAAATCAAAATCTAGAGCTAATTCCAGGATCTTTACTTGAAGTAACTGTATATTTTAACGATAGAAATTCTTTAGGTATCCCTGACACAAGTATAATCTTAGAAGGGAATAAAGTTTATGTCTATAAAATATCTGAGGATAATATTGCTGAAAAAATAGAAATAAAAACAGGCTTGAGAAGTAATGGTAAAATTGAGGTCTTGTCTGGTTTAAATATCGGTGACATTGTTGCTGCTGAAGGTTTAAAAAAAGTAAGACCGAATGCTAAAATAAATCCAATTGAAAAATAAAAATGTTTCTTACTGATATTAGTATTAAAAGGCCAGTCGTAGCTTGGGTATTATCTATAATTTTAATAGTATTTGGACTATTTGTTTTTTCAAAGCTTCCAGTACGAGAATTACCATCTGGTATTCAGCCACCTGTGGTTCAGATAAAAGTTGAATATAAATCTGCCTCGGCACCTATAATTGATGAGGAAGTAACACAAGTTATAGAGGAAGTTATAGGGGGCGCAGAAGGGATTAAAAATATTGACGCGAAGTCTGAAAACGGGAAAAGCATTATTAATGTTGAATTTGATACAAAAATAAATTTGGATGATGCTGCAAATGATATTAGAGAAAGAGTGTCGAGAGTAGTTGATAATTTACCTTCTGAGTCAAAATCACCCCAAATTTTAAAACAAGCAGCAGGTTTCACAACAACAATGTGGTTATCTCTTTCATCCTCTACATGGACCGATATTGAATTGGGAGATTACGCTGAAAGATTTTTGATTGATCAATTTTCAAGTGTAAAAAATGTTGGAAGAATAAGAGTTGGTGGTTTGAGAGAATTGAGTGTTAGAATTTGGATTAATCCAATTAAAATGGCTGCAAACAATCTAACTATTCAAGAAGTTGAAGCTGCCTTAAGAAATGAAAATATCAGCTTACCAGCAGGTACTTTGGAATCTAATAACATTGATTTAACAATTAATTTAGATAAATCTTATGGTGATATTCAACAACTAAAACAATTACCTTTAAAAAAAAATAAAGATAATCTTGTTCAACTTTCAGATATTGCAGAAATTGAATTTGGACCAGTTTCAGAAAAAGCGTTATTCAGGTCACAAAGTAAGGATGCTCTTAATTTAAAAACAGTTGGAATTGGAATATATGCAAGAAGTGGCGCCTCTACTGTAGAGCTATCGAAAGAAATTAAAAAAAAAATTGTAGAGGTCAAAAAAAACCTTCCTAAAGATTTAAATCTTGAAATATCATTTAACAGGGCTACTTATGTTGGCTCAGCAATTAATGAAGTATATAAAACATTAATAATAGCTTTCATATTAGTTGTGGTGATAATTTATCTTTTCTTAGGAAATATTAAAGCTGTTATAGTACCTGCTGTAGCTTTGCCTGTAAGTTTAATAGCTACTTTTTTAGGAATTTATTTATTTGGGCTTTCAATTAACATCTTTGTATTATTAAGTTTTATTTTGGCAATTGGTATTATTACTGATGACTCTGTAATAATGACAGATGCGATATATAGAAGGATAGAAAATGGGGAAAGCTCTTTGGTGGCTGCATATAAAGGCTCAAAACAAATCACTTTTGCAATAATAGCTACTACTTTAATTTTAATTGCGGTATTTTTACCATTAATTTTTATAGAGGGAATAGCTGGAACTTTATTTAGGGAAACAGCAATTGCTTTATCATTTGCAATTGTTGTGTCATCATTTGTTGCTTTATCTTTATCACCAATGCTTGGAAGCAAATTTTTAAAAAAAAAAACGAAGTCTAATTTTTTTGTAATAAAGTTTGAAAAATATTTTTTAGATTTTTCTAATTTTTACAAAGATACACTTAAATTTTGGCTTAATAAAAAAAAAATTGTTATATCTTTTTTAATTTTTATAATTTTTGGATCATCAATTTTATATAGTATAACAAAAAAAGAATTGTTACCTTTAGAGGATCGCGGAGCTTACTTAGTGATAGGAATGACAGATGAGGGAAGCTCATTTCAATATACTCAAAAAAGAGCTGAGGATGTTGAGGGCAGATTAATACCGCTTCTTAATAGCGAAAATAGCCCATATAAAAAGTTTCTCATGATAGTACCAGGGTTTGGATCGGATAATAGTTTTCTAATTATTGCTCTTCTTGATCACTGGAAAAATAGAAAAGATGGATCTCAGAAAATAATGAGAGAGGCAATTGGAAAAATTGTTACTGTACCCCAAACACTTGCTTTTCCTATTTCTCCTCAATCAATTAGAGTATCCAATTATAATAAGCCCGTTCAAATGGTTATTTATGGTAATACGTATGAAGAATTAGAAAAAACTCAAAATATCATTATTAATCAAATCAGAAAAAATAAAAATCTGTCAAGAATAGAGTCTGACTACACGAGAAATAAACCAGAGGTGAAATTAATTATTAATAAGAATAAAGCCAAAGATCTTGGTATATCTACACAAAGTATCGGTCAATCTTTAGAGACTTTATATGGGGGTAAAACAGTCACTAAATTTAATAAACTTGGGAAAGAATATCCGATAATTTTGCAACAATATTTAAATGATCGAAAAGATAAAGAAAGTTTAAGTAAAATTTTTTTAAGATCTGAAAACAATGGTAATTTAATTTCATTAGCGAACATAGTTGAATTAAGAGAAGAAGGTTCTGCAAGTAAACTTTCTCGATATAATAGACAAAGAGCAGTTACTATTTCTGCAAATGTAAATGAGGGATATACTTTAGCCGAAGCTATAAATTACCTTGAAAAAACAATGTCTAAGCTAGCACCGGAGAAACAAATCTCATGGAAGGGTAAATCTGAGGAATTAAAAGAAACAAGTAATGAATTATATATTATTTTTGCATTGGCATTAATAACAGCTTACTTGGTAATGGCTGCAACATTTAATTCATTTATACATCCTTTTATTATTATTTTAACTGTACCACTTGCAGTGTTTGGGGGATTAATTTTCATTTTATTATTTAACAGTTCAATAAATATTTTTTCTCAAATTGCACTTGTAATACTTATAGGTATATCTACAAAAAATAGTATTTTGATTGTAGACTACGCAAATCAATTAAGAACATTTGGATATGACATTGAAAACTCAATAAAAGAGTCATGCAAACTTAGATTCAGACCAATTATTATGACATCTCTTAGTACTATGATAGCGATGGTTCCATTGGTAATTGGAAATTTTGGACCAGGTGCGGGTGAAGGCTCAAGATTAGCTATTGGCTCAACAATTTTAGGGGGGATGATCATATCTACTTTTTTTACATTATATGTAACTCCAGCAATGTATTTTGCGCTAGCAAAAAATACAAAAAGAATAGACTCTGTTGATATAGAACTGAAAAAACAACTACGTTAAAAAACAATATACTTATTTTTATTTAATTTACTTTTACAACTTTTTAGTTGTTTTTCATAAATTCTTGATTGTTTTTGAACTTTTTTTGCAAGTGAAATAACCATTACATTATTTTTATAATTTTTGAAATTTCCCCAACCTTCATGATATGCAATGTACTGTTTAAAAGAGTCTTTCATTGGTATTTTTAGAATTTTTTTTGTCTTTGAAGTGTACCACCCGATAAAATCAACACTATCCTTGAATCTGGTTCTAGTTGCTAAATTGTTATTAGTCTCTTGTTTATATTGTTTCCAAGTTCCTTTTACTGCTTGAGAATATCCCAGCGAACTTGAGGGTCTTTTAAAAGGAATAACTTTAAAAATCTTCTGTCTTTGGGGTTTGGCCAACCAGTTAAAATCGGACTCCATTTTAATTATTGCTAATTGGAGATGAATTGGAGTTCCCCATTTTTCTTCTGTACTTTTTGCGTATTTAAACCAGAAATATCTCTCGGAAAAAATTGCACAACTATCTGAAGTATTTTTTGGAATAGATGAGCACGACGTGGTAATCAATAAAAATAAAAATATTAAAATAAAATTATTTCTTACCACCATTTTTTCTCCAATCCCATGGCATGTCAAAATTTCCTTGCCATAATCCCAGGTTATTTTTTTTTGCCTCTTCCTCAAAATTTATATATTTTTTTGAATATTTTTTATACGCAACAGCATAACCATTTTTGACCATCCAAGAATTTATACTTATTCTATCTCTATAACAAATAGCAATTTTTCTATTGTATTTGTCATATCCTCTAATTAAGCATTTGATATTATATTCTTTTAAAAAAATTTTTAATTTTTTTTTTGCTACAAGCCCACATTTATATTTTTTACTAAATGTTAAAAAAGAGATAGATAAAAAATTTCTATAACATATTTGGTCAATTTCAGGTGCATCAATACCATAAAATCGAATTTTTTTTTTATTTATTTTTATTGTATCTCCATCGATAACTAAAGCCTTACCTTTTATAGTTTCACTATTTGCAAAATTTGAAAAAAATAAAATTATAATTAGATTAAATAAAATTTTTTTTAACATATGAATAAGTATTAAATAATGTGAATGCTAAAATTACCCCAAGAATATTTCCAGTTAAATCTGAAAGTTCGAAAGACCTTTTTGGTATAAATAAATGAAAAATTTCTAGTATTACTGAAATTGAAAATAAATATATTAAAATAGACTTTTTATTTTTTTTTAAAAAAATTATAAATCCAAATATTGATAAAAACAAAAAGCAGTAAATATGATTTGATGAAATATGAATTACATCCAAAGTTATATCCCTAGTTAGACTTGGTTGTTTGTAAAGATTATTATAAAAAAAAAATCCTAAAATACTTCCTGGATAAATATAAAAAATTATAAATATAACGTTTACTATGTGAAAAAAAAATTTTAACATACAATAGAATTAATATAATAAATAAATTTATGAGTCATTTAATTTTAATTAGACATGGTAAAAGTGAGTGGAATTTGCAAAATAAATTTACTGGATGGGTAGATGTTGATCTTTCACCTGAGGGTAAACTAGAAGCATGTAAATCAGGTGAACAAATAAAAGAATTAAATATTGCAATAGATTATTTCTACTCATCATTTCAATTGAGGTCTATAAATACACTTAAATTGATTCAAAATACTTTGAGAAATAAACAAGAATTTACAAAAGTGTGGGAGTTTAATGAAAGACATTATGGTGCTCTAACGGGTTTGAACAAGACAGATATGAAAAAGAAATTAGGTGAAAAAAAAATACATGAGTTTAGAAGGTCTTGGGATTTAAGACCTGACCCACTGAATAGAAATAATCCTTATCACCCACTTAATATAAAAACGTATAACGATATTCCTAGAGACAATATTCCTGACACAGAATCTTTAAAAGATACATATAATAGAGTTGTCAAATTTTTTAAGGAAAATGTAGATATAAAAATAAAAAATAATAAAAATATTTTAATTTCTGCTCATGGAAATTCAATTAGATCACTTTGTAAATATCTTTTTAAACTAGACGAAAAACAAATTACAAAGTTGGAAATTCCAACCGGAAATCCATTATTAATTGTATTTAAAAAACCAAATAAGATTAAAGATTGCTTTTATCTTGATAAAAATAGAGCACAAAGTCTAATTGTTTTTTAATAATTTTTGGTAGACCTCAGTATCTGTTATATGAATAAAATTATTTTTGCTCTCAAAACCTAATAATTTTTTTTCATCAATTAAATTATTCCAAATCTTATTCATTGAAAACTTTTTAATATTAGAATTCGAAAAAATTTTTTTGTTTAGAATTTGGCAACCAGTAAATATAAAATTTCTTGGATTTTCTTTACTTAAATAAGATTTTATTTTATTGAAATCACCAGTAAGTTTTTTGTCAAAACTTAAATTCTTATTTACAACTAACAATATAATATTTGAATTTTGTCTAAAATAACTACTTTCCATTTTTGTTATATCCTCAACGTATTTAAAATTCCAATAAGTGTCAGGATTTAATACCAAAAAATCTTCCTCATCTATATTTTTAATCATGTTGAAAATACCACCACCTGTATCCAAAATTTCATCACCATCATTTATTATCTCAATATCCATATTAAATTTTTTTAATTTAATAAAACTTTCGATATTTTCTTTTAAATAATAAGTATTTAATTTTATTTTATTAATATTTAATTTTTTAATTAAATTAATTGAATGCTCTAATAAAGTTTTATCATAAAGCTTTAATAATGGTTTTGGTTTGCTTAAAGTGTAAGGAAGTAGTCTTTTTCCAAAACCAGCACAGAGTATTAAGGCTGTTTTAATTTGCATATTTATTTCTTATGTTTTTTGAAAAGTTTTTATATAAAAAAGCCTTTAGGTCCTTTAATAAATAATTTTCATTACATCTTAAATCAATAAGTTTCCATGCATATGGAATAAACTTTAAATACTGGTATTTGTTATCTCTTTGGGCTAGCCTTGAAAATATTCCTATTATTTTGAGATTTCTGAGGACTGACAATATTTCAAAATCGTTTAAAAAAAAAGTTTCATTATAAATATTTTTATTTTTATTAAGATAGTATTTATAAATTTCTTGTTTAAGCAAAACTGATGTTTTGTATCTCACATCATCAATAAGAGAAGCTACGTCATAAGCTGGATTCCCTATTACCGCATCTTGAGAGTCAATTATAGCAATTTTATCTTGAAAAATCATAAGATTTGACAAGTGAAAGTCTCTATGAACAAATGTATTATTTTTTTGTTTAAGATTACTTAATAATTTATAAATTTTTTTTTTAAGAATTTTATTAAATTTATTTTTTCTACCACTAATATTTTTAGGTACGTACCAATCACAAAATAATTTAGCTTCATTAAATAAAATTTTTTCATTATAATAAGGTAATTGATAATTAATATTTTGAAAATTTTTAATTTTAAACTTTTTTATTTTTTGGAGATTGTTTAATATATTTATTACTTTTTTATAAAACGATAATTTATTATCTCTTTTTTTAATTTCATTTAAAACAGTTTTTTTTCCAAAATCTGTTACCTCAATGTAATTTTTTGAATATTTTTGATTTATAAGTTTTGGTGCTGATAATCGGTTAGATATTAATAATTTGTTGATCGCATCGTATACAAGTAAATTTTTAACCTTTTCTTTTTTACTATAAATAATTATGCTCTTTTTATTTTTACTTTTTTTTCTATAAAATTCTCTAGATGATGCATCACCTTTTATTTTTGAAAAATATTTTCTATCAAAGATCATTTATTTTAAAAATTTTTTTTCCATTATAAATCTTTTATCAGTATTAAAATTATATTTAAAAGTGAGGTTATATTTTTCTTTTATCATTTTATTAATTTTTTCAGGCCATTCAATTAATGTGATAAAGTCACTGATATTGTTAAATATACCGATATTGAAAATTTCTAAAGGATCAGAAATTCTAAATAAATCATAGTGTCTAATTTTTATATTTTCAATCTCATACTCATTCATTATACTAAATGTAGGACTAGTAATTTCGCTGTGTTTTAATTTTTTTTTATTTTCTAAGGAATTTATTAAATACCTTACAAACGTAGTTTTGCCTGCACCTATTTCACCATATAAAAAAATTACATCTCCATTTTTTAACTTTTTTGAAAATTTTCTTGCGTATTTGGCTGTTAGGCTCTCTTTAGATATGTCTATCTTGCTACCCTTAGTAGCGATAGGCATCTGGTTTGTACGGACCCTCGGTTTTAACACTTATATATTCAGCTTGATCTTTAGATAACTTAGTTAATTTTGCCCCAACTTTTTCTAAATGTAATCTTGCAACTTTCTCATCTAAGTGTTTTGGTAAAACATAAACTTTTTTCTCATATTTATCTGAATTATTCCAAAGTTCTATCTGAGCAGTTACTTGATTTGTAAAAGATGCACTCATTACAAAACTTGGATGACCTGTAGCGCATCCTAAATTTACAAGTCTTCCCTCAGCAAGTAAAATTAATCTCTTATTATCAGGAAAAGTTATTTCATGAACTTGTGGCTTTATTTCATCCCACTTGTAATTTTTAAGTGCCTCAACTTGAATTTCATTATCAAAATGTCCAATGTTGCACAATATTGATCTATCTTTCATTGCTCTCATATGATCTGCAGTTACAATATCTTTATTACCAGTAGCCGTAACGACTATATCTGCCTCTTGTATCATTTCATCCATTAATACTACTTCATATCCTTCCATTGCAGCTTGCAATGCACAAATTGGATCGGTTTCCGTTATCATAACTCTAGCACCACTTTGTCTAAGGGAAGCTGCACTTCCTTTACCCACATCTCCAAATCCAGCGACAATTGCAACTTTTCCAGACATCATGACGTCAGTTGCTCTTTTTATTCCATCTACTAAACTTTCTCTACATCCATATAAATTATCGAATTTTGATTTTGTAACTGAGTCATTAACATTTATGGCTGGAACCATTAATGTACCCTGCTCCTCCATTTTTTTCAAGGCAAGTACTCCTGTTGTTGTTTCTTCACTTAAACCTTTTATATTTTTAAGTAAATCTTTATAATCTTTATGCATCAAAGCTGTTAAATCACCACCATCATCTAATATCATATTTGGCTTCCAGTCTTTTTTCCCCTCTATAGTTTGTTTTACACACCACCAATACTCTTCCTCGGTCTCGCCTTTCCAAGCAAACACTGGTATACCTGCTTTAGCTATTGCAGCTGCCGCATGATCTTGTGTAGAAAATATATTACAAGACGACCATCTAACTTCTGCACCTAAATCAACTAATGTTTCAATTAGAACAGCTGTTTGTATTGTCATGTGCAAACATCCTAAAATTTTTGCTCCTTTTAATGGAAATTTGCCCTTATACTCTTTTCTTAAAGCCATTAATCCTGGCATTTCTGTTTCAGCTAATGATATTTCTTTTCTGCCGAATTCTGCTTCTGAGATATCTTTTACTTTATAATCTGCCATAAGATGAATTGTTTAACAACATTATTTACATTAATCAACTTTACTTTACACATTAGGGAAAATAATTTCAATTTTAGCTCCTTTTTTATCTAAATTGTTACCTGCGATAATTTTCCCACCATGTAAATTAATTAAATTTTTCACAATATTAAGTCCTAAGCCCGAATGTTCTCCAAATTTTTCAGGTCTATTACTATAGAATCTATCAAATATTTTATTTGTGTCTTTTTCTTTAAATCCAATACCCTCATCAATGACATCAAGAGTCACATTTTTATTTTCATTTTTACTTAACTTTACAATTATTTTTTTATTATTTTCGCTGAAGGATATTGAATTTTCTAAAAGATTAGCAAGAACTTGTTCGATTCTATTCTCTATTCCGAATATCTCAAATTTTTTAAACTTGTTATCTAGCTCAAGGGTTATTTTAATGCCCCTTTTTTGGAAGTAAATATTATTAAAATCATCAACTACAGACTGTGCAATTTCTTTTAAATCTACTTTTTTCATCTGCTCTTTTGAAATTGCTACTTCGTCTTTGAGCATTTGGGAATAATCAGTAATTAATCTTTCAATCCTCTCAACATCATGGCTAAGAATGTTCACAAGTTTATCCCTTTGAGACTTGTCATCTGCTTCTGATATTATCTCAGATGCACTTTTTAATGACGCCAAGGGATTTCTTATTTCATGAACTAAATCTGTTGAAAAGTTTTCAGCGGTATTTGCACGATTTTGTAACTCTTGAGTCATATCATCAAGTGAATTTGTAAGTATACCGAGCTCATCATTTCTTTTTTTTAAACCTTCAATTTTTGTTTTTTTATTACTTTTGCTTTTAATAATTCTTGTATATTCCACTAAATTTCCAATTGGTTTTAAAAAAAATCTGTTTAAGATTATTGAAAATAATAAAATTACTATCGCAACTAAGGCTGCAGTTCTAATTATAAAAATTTTCCTCTCATCAATTGCTGCCTTAATTTCATTTGAGTTTTCTGAAATTAAAATATATCCAACATTTTTCTCATCTAGTATTACGTTTTTAATAGTTGTCAAAACATATCTATCATAAAATTCCTGAGTAAAAGTATAAGGTCTACCGAAATCTCTAGATATCTTATAATTGTTAAGAATATCATCCAAACTTAAAAAATTTTCATTAATATTTTTTTTTTTTAAGTCAATTTTAGTTTTTTCATTTTTTCCAATATTGTCAAATTCAACAATATCAAGTCTTTGAGAAAATGACCTAGGATCCAAATCTAAAGTATCTGTATCAGCTATTGTTAAATTAGTATTGTCAATAAATATTACTCTATCGAGGTTTTGAAATAAAAATCTCGTAGATAATAAAAATTGTTTTATATCTTCTTGATTAAATTCAACTTTCAATCTTTTTAGGTGATCAATTGTATTATTTATTACTCTAATATGGTTCGAGGTTTTTTTTTTTGATTAAACTAGGTTGAATAGTTTTTAGATATACAATCGTAAAAACTCCAATAATTAAAAAGACTACTAAATTAACAAATAAAAATTTTTTTAATATTGATAAATCTCTTATTAATGATGTCATTTTTAGCTAACATTCCATCTATAACCGCTTCCGTATCGGGTTTCAATTGCAGAAAAATTTTGGTCAACTTTTTTAAATTTTTTTCGTATTCTTTTTACGTGACTATCTATTGTTCTATCCTCTATATCTGTATCCTCTCTATAAGCTATGTCCATCAATTGGGATCTTTCTTTTATAATACCTGGTCTTTTTGCTAACTCCTGAACAATTAAAAATTCAGTTGTTGTCAATTTATCTGGTAATTGTTTTCCATTCCATTCGCATTCTAATTGAGATGGATCCAACTTTAATTTTCCATGAGAAATGATATTTTTACCTTCGTCTAAACTCTTTGAATTTTTTTTACGCAACTGAACCCTAATTCTCTCTATTAAAACTTTAATTGAAAAACCACCTGATTTTTTAACAAAATCATCGGCTCCTAATTTAAGACCTAATAATTCGTCAATTTCGTCGTCTTTTGAAGTTAAGAAAATTACTGGTAAGGATGTTTTCTTTCTCAGTTTTTTTAGTAATTCTTCACCATCCATCTTTGGCATTTTGATATCAATAATTGCCAAGTCTGGTGGCTGACGTGTAAGACCAATTAAAGCACTTTCACCATCTAGATAAGTCTGAACTTTAAAACCCTCTTTTTCTAATGCTATGCTTATACTTGTGAGTATATTTCGATCATCGTCGATTAATGCAATTGTTTGATTCATTTATTAAGTTAAAAATACTAAATTGTTCACATTTGGGCAAGAAATCTAAATCAATGAAGCATACCCCAATTTTCGCCTGTATTTATATCTACTGTTAAAGCGGTTGAAAAAGAGTGTAAATCACTGTCTTTAACACTAGTCATCTCATCAGATATAACTTTGATTATTTTTTTTTCCTCACTTTTGGGAATTTCAAAAATTAATTCATCATGAATTTGTAACAACATTTTACAATTTTTGTATTTTATATTATTCAGTTTTGAATTAATCCTAATCATTGCAAGTCTCATTATTTCAGAAGCTGATCCTTGAATAGGAGCATTAATTGCAGATCTCTCCTGGAAATTTCTCACATTAAAATTTTTATCATTTATTCCAGTTATATGGCTTTTTCTTCCAAAAATATTATTAACATATCCACTTTTTCTACAAAACTTTATCGTATTATTCATATATTCTTTTATTTCTGGAAATTTTTTAAAATAAGATTTTAGAAAATTTTCTGCTTCTATATTTGAGACCATAATTTGTTTAGCTAGTCCATATTGAGAAATACCATAAATTATTCCAAAATTTATAGCTTTTGCTTTTCGTCTCATTTCATTGTCAACTTTTTTTAAATCAACATTAAAAACTTGGCTTGCAGTTAATGTGTGAATATCTTGATTGTTTTTAAAAGCTTTTTTAAGCTCTTTAACATCTGCTAAATCTGCTAATATTCTCATCTCTATTTGATTATAATCAGCTGAGATCAATAAATTTCCTTTTTCAGCAACAAATGATTTCCTTATTTCCTTACCATCGTTAGACTTAATTGGAATATTTTGCAAATTAGGGTCGCTTGAAGCCAACCTGCCTGTCGTTGTGGCTGCCAATAAAAATGAAGTATGGACCCTTTTAGTTTTGGGATTAATATGTTCTTGTAAGGAGTCTGAATAGGTATTTTTTAATTTAGAAACTTGCCTCCAATCAAGAACTAATTTTGGGAGTTCATTACCTTTAAAAGCCAAGTCTTCCAAAACTGAAGCTCCAGTTGCAAAACTTCCTTTTTTTGTTTTTTTTAATGCAGCGATTTTAAGATCATTATACATAATCTCACCTAACTGCTTAGTCGACCCTATATTAAATTTTTTTTTCGAGATTTTATAGATTTTTTTTTCAATTATATTTATTCTTTCGCTAAATTTTTTTGATAAAACTTTGAGATAATGGGAATCTATTTTTATTCCATTGATTTCCATTTTAGCTAAAATTTTTATCAAAGGCTTTTCAAATAACTCATAAATATTCTCTAATTTTTCATTCTTAAGTCTAGATTTTAAATTTTTATAAAGTCTTAATGTAATATCAGCATCCTCTGCTGCATATTCTGCTGCTTTTGAAACTTCGACATCTTTAAAATTAATTTGTTTTTTCCCTGTTCCTACTAGATCCTTATAAGATATTGTTTTATGGTTTAGGTGAATTTGAGAAAGAGTATCCATATTATGTCTGTTTTTTCCCGCATCAAGCACATATGACATTAGCATTGTATCTTCTACTGAGTTAAGATTAATTCCTTGATAATAGAAAACTAAATAATCAAACTTTATATTCTGTCCAATTTTTTTCACCGCCTTATCCTCTAAAATTGGCTTAAGCTTTTCTAAAACATCTTTTTTATTAAGACATATTCCATTTGTATGATCAAGGGGTATATAGCATGCTTTTCCAAGCTCTGTTGAAATTGATATCCCTACTAATGAAGTTTGGTGGGGATCTAATGATGTGGTTTCTGTATCGATTGCAAATTCACCTTTTTTTTCAGCAGTATCTATCCAACTGTCAAGCTCACTAATATCGCTAATTAATTTATAATTTTTTGAATTTATTTCATTGCTAATTTTATTATTTAAATTTTTTACATCTGAAAACTTTGGCTCCCCATATACTGAAATTGCACTACTTAACAATCTATTGAATTCCATTTCTCTTAAAAAGGAATATAATTTTTCTTTATCAATACCTTTCAAAATAAAATTTTGAATATTATCTTTGACAGGTACATCTTTTTTTAAAGTGACTAATTTCTTACTAATTTTTGCTTTTTCTTTATTTTCCAAAATTGTTTCTCTTCTTTTATTTTGCTTGATTTCATTTGCATTTTCTAAAAGTTTTTCAAGTGTTTTATATTTGTTTATCAGTTCTGCTGCTGTCTTAATTCCTATTCCAGGAACTCCAGGAACGTTGTCACTTGAGTCTCCAGCAAGAGATTGTACATCTATAACTTTGTCAGGTGATACACCAAATTTACTTAAAACATCATCCTGTGTTATAAATTTATTTTTCATTGGATCATAAATACGGACACCTTTTTTATAAAGTTGCATTAGATCTTTATCGGATGAGATAATTGTAACCTTTGCTCCTTTTTTAAGAATTTGTTCTACATAGGTAGCGATTAAATCATCTGCTTCATAATTATTTAATTCTATTGAAGGAAGATTAAATGCTAAGACAGATTTTCTTATAAAATCAAACTGAGGTACAAGATCATCAGGTGCTTCAGATCTATTGCCCTTATAATCTTTATATATTTCATTTCTAAAATTTTTACGAGCTGAATCAAAAATTACAGCAAAATGAGTGGGCTTCTCAAGATTGTCTTTTGATTTTGAATCTTCTAATAATTTAAAAAGCATACTACAAAAACCACTTACAGCGCCTGTTGGAAGTCCATCACTTTTTCTAGTTAATGGTGGTAATGCATAATAAGCTCTAAATATATATCCTGAGCCATCAACTAAATAAAAATGATCTGTTTTTTTTATGTTATTCATTAAAGTATTAAATTAATTTACATGAATGTTATAAGTGTATAAATCATTATGGAAAAAAAAAATGTATTATCAGTAATAAATTTGAGTAAAATTTATTCAAAAAATGGGTCATCCACAATCAAAGCACTAAATAATTTAAACTTAGAGGTGAAAGAAGGAGAAATATTTGGATTATTAGGGCCTAATGGTGCTGGTAAATCAACATTTATAAATATTCTTGCTGGGACTGCAATAAAAACCTCTGGTAAAGTTAATGTTTGGGGTTTTGATTTAGACAAAAATCCCAGACAGGTTCGAGCCTCAATTGGAATTGTTCCACAAGAAGTAAATCTAGATCCCTTTTTTAGTCCTAGAAAATTATTGGATATGTTAGCTGGCATGTATGGAATAAAAAAAAAAGATCGTATTACAGATGATATTTTAAAACTTGTATCTTTAGAAAAACATGCAGATAGTTATGCCAGAAGTTTATCTGGTGGTATGAAAAGACGTCTTTTAATAGCAAAAGCTTTAGTGCATCAACCGCCTATTTTATTTCTTGATGAGCCAACTGCTGGTGTCGATTTAGAGCTTAGAAAAAACCTTTGGGAAAATGTAAAATTATTAAACAGTCAAGGAGTGACAATAATTTTAACAACACATTATTTGGCTGAAGCTGAAGAGATGTGTGATAGGATTGGTATTTTAAGCAAAGGAAACTTAGTAGCACTAGATAGTACAAAAAATTTAATCGATAAAATTCAAACTAAAATAGTAACTTTCTCTTTAGATAAAAAATTAGATGAAAATTTAATAAATTTGCCAACTTTAAAAGTAATATCTAACATTGACAAAAAAATTTGTGTTTCATATGAAAAAAGTAAATTAAAAATAGAGGATATAATTTCACAAATATCAAAGCAGGATATCAAAATTTTAGATATTACAACAGATGATGCTGATATTGAGGATGTATATTTAGGACTAACAAAAAGCTAGATTATTGAAATATAAAATAGTAATATTATAAAATGGATCATGTTAAAATTTTATATAATCAAAAAATTTTAAAAAATTTTATTATTGCTGTTATTGGTACACTATTATTAACAATCTCCGCAAAAATAAAAATTCCTTTTTATCCCGTACCCATGACGATGCAAACTTTTGTTGTATTGTTTTTTGGTATTGCTTTTGGATTTAAACTTGCATGTTTTACCGTTGGACTTTATTTAATAGAAGGAATATTTGGGCTTCCAGTATTTTCAAACTCACCAGAAAAAGGAGTTGGTTTAGTATATTTTACTGGTCCAACTATGGGATATTTAATTGGTTTTATGGTTGCAGCTTTCTTTTCGGGTTACTTTAATTTTAAAACTAATTATATTTATATTTTTGTAAAATTAATTATTTCAGTTTCTTTTATATACATACTTGGACTTTTTTGGTTAGGAATATTAATTGGTTGGGATAAACCATTATTTGAACTAGGTGCAATACCTTTTCTTTATGCAGAATTGTTTAAAATCCTATTGTTAACAATTTTAACAAAAAAAATATTAAAAGTAAGAAATTTTATTTAGGTGATCTTTTTGATAAAATTCTCTGAAGAGTTCTTCTGTGCATTTTAAGTCTTCTTGCTGTTTCAGAAACATTCCTGTTGCATAGCTCAAAAACTCTGTGAATATGTTCCCATTTAACTCTATCTGCCGACATTGGATTTTCAGGTGGTTGTGGTTTAGTGGATGGATCAGCTAGTAGAGCTTTTTCAACATCATCTGCATCTGCTGGTTTAGCTAAATAATCTATAGCTCCCTGTTTTATAGCTGCTACAGCTGTTGGAATATTTCCATATCCTGTCAGCATTATTATTCTACTCTCAGAGTTAGAATTTTGAATTTGCTTTACTACCTCAAGTCCATTTCCATCACCTAATCTTAAATCAACAACAGCAAAAGCTGGCTTTTTAGATTTTACAGATTCAATTCCAGCTTTTACACCTTGAGCTTGTGAAACTTCAAAGCCTTTCTTCTCCATAGCTCTAGCCAATCTTTCTCTAAAAGGGTTATCGTCATCTACGATAAGAAGCGATTTATCCTTAAAATCAGCTATTTTTTGTATTGTAATGGTCATATTTGGAATATAGTTACTATATTTAAAATTTCAATAGAGCCTGTGGAGTGGGTGTAATAAATACTTTACATTGCCTATCATTTCTCATAATCAGTAGTTTAATTAACAAATTTGCATATCTAATATGCAAATTTTTTTTGTTAAATTTTTTTTGAGGGGCTATTAAATGGAAAAATTTAAAAGTGTTGATAAACTTGTAAATCAACTCAAACCGTCTAATCCAGTTTACTGTATTAGAGGAAAATCTCTAAAGACAGCTTCAAGCTTTTTTCAAAAAAACTTTAAGGGTAAAATCCTGTACGCAGTCAAAACAAATCCAAATAAATTTGTCCTTAAAACACTTTATGAAAGTGGAATAAATAATTTTGATATTGCTTCGATTAAAGAAATTCAAACAATCAAAGAGATCGCTCCAAAAGCAAAGTGCCATTACATGAATACTGTCAAAAGTAGAGAAAGTATTAGAAATGCGTATTTTAATTATGGCATTAAGTCATTCTCTCTAGATACTAAAGATGAACTTATTAAGATTATAGATGCAACAAACAAAGCTAATGATCTTGAGTTATTTGTAAGAATCTCAGTATCTAATGAACATGCAGAAATTGATTTGTCTAAAAAATTCGGTGCTGCAAATAATGAGGCAGCAGGATTGTATAGACTCGCAAAACAACACAGCAAAAAAATAGGTTTAAGTTTTCATGTTGGTTCTCAATGCATGCATCCAATTTCATATGCAAAAGGTATTGATGAAATTATTAATATAATCAATAAAACAAAAATTGAACCAGATTTTATTAATGTCGGTGGTGGTTTTCCATCTATTTATCCAGATCTAATACCTCAGCCACTAAAAAAATATTTTCAAGAAATAAAAAAAAGTCTTTCAAAACTAAATTCTCAGAAAAAACCAGAGATAATCTGTGAGCCTGGTAGAGCCTTAGTTGCTGAAAGTGGATCAACTATAGTAAAAGTAATACTGAGAAAAAAACAAAAGCTATACATTAATGATGGTACATATGGATCATTATTTGATGGAGGCTCTCCAAATTTAGTATTTCCTTCAAGAATGATATCAAATGGAAGATTTATATCAAAAAAGCTTACTGCTTTTGATTTTTATGGTCCAACTTGTGACAGTATGGATTATATGAAAGGTCCTTTTGTGCTACCTAATAATATTAAAGAGGGTGATTATATTGAATTGGGACAATTAGGAGGTTATGGATTAACTTTTAGAACTCAATTTAATGGATTTTATTCAGACGAAATTTATGAATTAGAGGATAAACCAATTATGTCTATGTATGAAGGTGACGCTAATAGCGAATTTCTTGTTGCCTAAATGTCTGATAAAAAAAACTTAGGTCACAATAGTAAAAAAGATTTTCTTGAAAAACCAGTTGAGCACATAGATATAACTTCTTTTGACTCAACTAAGATTATCGAATCCATGGAAAAAATGTCTTTTGTTTCAAGGGAGACAGCCAATGCAGCAAAAATTTTCAATGAAATGATTGAAGACAAGGAGTGTACTATTTTTCTAACTCTAGCTGGATCTACATCTGCCGCTGGCTGTATGAACATATACAAGGATTTAGTCAAATATAATATGGTGGATGCCATAGTAGCAACAGGCGCATCTATAATTGACATGGATTTTTTTGAAGCCTTAGGATTTAAACATTATCAGGGATCACAATTTCAAAATGATGAGGAATTAAGAAAAAATTATATAGATAGAATTTATGATACCTATATTGATGAAGATGAATTGCAAATTTGTGATAAAAAAATATGTGAGATAGCTGACAATTTAGAACCCAAAAGCTATACATCTCGAGAATTTATATTTGAAATAGGAAAATTTTTAAAAAAAAACTCAAAAAAGAAAGATTCCTTAATAGAAACAGCTTTTGATAATAATGTACCAATTTTCTGTCCTGCGTTTACTGATTCTAGTGCTGGCTTTGGCTTAGTAATGCATCAAGAAAAAAATCCAAAAAAACACTTAACTATTGATTCTGTAAGAGAATTTAGAGAACTTACTGAAATTAAAATTAGATCTAAAGGTTCTGGATTATTTATGATTGGTGGTGGAGTTCCAAAAAATTTTATTCAAGATACAGTGATATGTGCTGAATTATTAGGTAAAGAAGTTGATATGCATAAATATGCTATACAAATTACAGTTGCCGATTCAAGAGATGGTGCTTGCAGTAGCTCAACCTTAAAAGAAGCTAGCTCATGGGGTAAAGTTGATGTTACCAAAGAACAAATGGTATTTGCTGAAGCAACATCTGTTTTACCTTTAATTGCTAGCAATGCTTTTCATAAAGGTAATTGGAAAAGTAGAAATAGAAAAAATTTTTCTAAAATATTTGGGTAAATATTGAATTATCTTTCAAATAAAAATGGTTTTCTTGGTATTGAAAATAAATTTAATTTTTCACCAAAAGTAGTAGTTATACCTTTTCCCTTAGAAAAAACAGTTAGTTATGGGAGTGGAACAAAAAATGGCCCAAAGGAGATAATAAATGCATCTCATCAAGTTGAGCTTTATGATGAAGAATTGCAATGTGAACCATATAAAAGTATAGGTATTAAAACACTTAAACCATTTAATATTGATAAGAATATTAAAAAAGCACTTAATGAAATTTCAATTATTAATGAAAAAATTTTAAATAAGAAACTTTTTCCTCTTACTTTAGGTGGAGAACATTCGATCACACCAGGTTGCATTAAGCCTTTTGTTAAAAAATTTAAAAATTTATGTATCCTTCACTTTGACGCGCATGCTGATTTAAGAGATAGTTATAATGGTGAAAAATTTTCTCACGCTTCTGCTATTAGAAGATGTTTAGATTATAAAAATATTTCTGTCGTATCTTTTGGGATAAGAAATATATCTCAAACTGAGGTAATTTTTTTAAAAAAAAATAAAAAAAGAATTAATATATTTTGGGCTAAAAATAAAAAAAGATGGGATCTCAAAAAATTTAAAAAATTAATTAAAAATAAGAACGTATATATTACTTTTGATGTAGATGGATTTGACTCAAGTCTGATGCCTGCAACCGGCACGCCTGAACCTGGTGGATTATTTTGGGATGAAACACTTAATATAATTAAAACTGCAGCAAAGTATTCAAACATTGTTGGTGCGGATATCAATGAACTTTCACCAATAAAAGGGTTTAACTCATGTAACTTTTTAGTTGCTAAACTAGCATATAAAATTCTTGCTTATAAATTTTTATTGTGAATAATCTATACTGGCTTGAACGTTTTAAGCAGTAACCTGAAAGGTACAAGCATAACTAAAGTGATAATTAATTTTATCGATAGATCTCCTAAAGACAGTGTGAACCATGGCACATTGGTGCCATAAAAAGATATTGAGAAAAATAAAAAGGTATCAACTACAGAACCAATAATAGATGAACTTAAAGGTGCAATAAACCAACTTTTATCTCTCAATTTGTCAAATATTTGAACATCTAATAATTGTGCAGTTATGAAAGCTGTACCTGAACCTACTGCAATTCTTATAGAAATGATATCTGAAAAATTGGTTGAAAAAAAAAATGTAAATCCAATTCCAATAAAAAATCCTATATATACAATTTTTCTGGCAGAAATTTTACCATAAGATCTATTTGCTAAATCAGTTATTAAAAATGCAATAGGATATGTGAAAGCTCCATAGGTTAAAATTTCTTGTAATCCATAATATTTAACAGGAAATTGAACTAAATAATTCGATGACAAAACAACAATTCCCATCAAAAATGAAAGAGTCAGAAAGACTTTATTCATTACGCAGATCTACTTAATAAACTTTTTTTTAACTTTTTAAGCCTGGGTGAAAGGTTCTTTGGTTTTGCAGTCTTAACAAATTGATCAAAGCTTCCTTTTTTATCAACCGATCTCACACCTGAGTTAGATACTGTTATTTTAATACTTTTTTTTAATAGTTCGCTTTTGAAACGAACCTTTTTTAGATTGGGCAGAAATCTTCTTTTTGTTTTATTATTAGCATGACTTACGTTGTGCCCCTTTAAAGGTATTTTTCCAGTAAGTTCACATTTTTTTGCCATAAGTAGGTTTCTGTATAGGCGGAACATACTTACCAGTCAAGATTATTTTTTTGTACCTATAAGTTCAGATATATTTGTAACACCTTGTTTTTCAACTAAAATATTAAGATCCCTGCTTATTTTATTTGCAATATCAGGACCTCTGTAAACCATTCCAGTATATAATTGAATTAAGGATGCCCCGTTAATTATTTTATCATATGCACTTTCGGCTGAGTCAATTCCTCCTACGCCAATTATTTTAGTCTTTTTTCCCAAATTTTGATAAAACTTATTAATTATATTATTTGATTTTTTTTCTATTGGTTTGCCAGATAGACCACCTTTTTCTAATTTATTTATATTTTTTAAAAGATGTCTTGAGTTATCACTGGTATTGGAGACTATTAATGCAGGTATATTAAAGTCTAAAATTATTTTAGATATATTTTCAATTTCAATTTCACTAATATCAGGAGAAATTTTTACAACAATTTTAATAGAGCTTTTTAATTTTTTTTTTTCTTTATCTATAGCATCTAATAACTCTTTAAGCTCATTTTGATTATGAAAACTCCTTAGATTTTCAGTATTGGGAGATGAAATATTGATTGTTAAGTAATCTGCCAGATTGTAAAATTTTCTCAGCCCTATTAAATAGTCTTCAACTCTATTTTTCGTATCCTTATTAGGTCCGATATTAATACCAAATAAACCTTTTGGTGGATTGAGTTTTATTCTTCTTTGGACTTTGTCTGAGCCTGAATTATTAAAACCTAGTCTATTTATAAGTGCCAAATCCTCCTCAAGTCTAAAAACTCTTGGTTTTGGGTTTCCATACTGCTTAAGTGGTGTAACAGTACCTACTTCTACAAATCCAAAGCCTAATTTAAATATATTGTTATATACCTCAGCATCTTTATCGAAACCAGCAGCTAGACCAACTGGATTGGGGATTTCTTTTCCAAAAATTTTAGTTCTTATAAAATTATAATTTTTATTTGGTTTGGATGGTATAAAGCTGAATTTTAAAGCTTTAATAGCTAAATTATGAGCAGTTTCAGGATCGAATCTAAATATAAAAGGTCTTATTTTATTAAACATTACTCTATTTTTCCTTTAATTAATTTTTGAGTTTCAGCAACACCAAAAAAACTTATAAAAACTCCCATACGTGGTCCATTTTCATCACCAAATAAAACCTGATATATTAGTTTGAACCAATCTCTCAAATTTTCTTTATATCCATTTTCTTTTCCAGCCGAAAATATTTTTGTTTGAATATCTTCTGGACTCATTTTTTCATTACATTCATCTAAAATTTTAACTAAAGATTTAAGTGCCTCTTTTTCTTTCTGATTTGGAATTTTATAATTTTTTTTTGACTTAATAACATCCTTAAAATATTTTATTGCATAATCAATTAATTTGTCAAAAATTGGGTAATCCTGCTCAACAAGATCTGTTTTATATTTTTTAACAAATTTCCATAAAAGCTCTTTATTATCTGCATTACTAGTTTCAACGAGATTTAAAAGCATAGAGAAGCTCATGATATATTTTTCTTTTGGTATTTGACCATTATGAACGTGCCACACTGGATTCATTAAATGTTGTAGTTCAGTTTGTTTTTTTGCTTTTTCAATAAAATCTAAATACTCATCAACAGCCTTTGGCACAATTTCTTTGTAGAGCTTTTTTGCTCTTTTTGGATTTTGATACATATATAACGATAGACTTTCTGGTGAAGCATATTTTAGCCATTGATCAATCGTAATGCCATTACCTTTTGATTTAGATATTTTTTCACCTTTATCATCCAAAAATAATTCATATGCAAATCCAGCTGGATTTGACTTTCCAATTAGTTTTATTATCTTGGATGACAAGATTGCACTTTCAATTAAATCTTTTCCATACATCTCAAAATCAACATCAAGAGCATACCAACGCATTGCCCAGTCAACTTTCCACTGTAATTTACAATTGCCATCAAATATACTTTTTTCAATATTTTTTCCATTATTGTTAAAAAGAATTTTTGAATTTTTTTCATCTATATCAAGAATTGGTATCTCTAGAACTTTTCCTGTATCTGGACAAATTGGTAAAAAAGGAGAATAAGTTTTTTGTCTTTCTTTGCCGAGAGTTGGTAAAATTATCTCCATAATACCTTTATAATTTTTCAGAATTAACTTCAGGGTATCATTAAATTTACCTGATTTATAAAGAGCTGTTGAACTTTTAAATGTATATTTAAAATTAAACTCATTTAAAAATTTTTTTAGTAATTCATTATTATGTTCGCCAAAGCTATCATATTTTCCAAAAGGATCCGGTACACTTGTTAATGGTTTATGAAGATTTTCCTCTAATTTTTTTGGATTTGGAATATTTTCAGGAATTTTTCTCAAACCATCCATATCATCTGAAAATGTAATTATTTCTTTTGGTATGTCAGTTATTTTATTTAATGCATTGACCACCATCGAAGTCCTAGCTACTTCTCCAAAAGTTCCAATATGCGGTAAACCACTTGGTCCATAACCAGTTTGAAGTATAATTTTACCTTTTTTCTCAATAGAGGTTTTTTTTTCTCTTAAGATTTTTTTTGCCTCTATAAATGGCCATGCGCCTGTTTTATCTAAATTTGCTTTATCGATCACAAAAGTCCAAAAAGTTCATATATTTGGTTGTATTTATAATTCTTATAATGTTGAAATTTATTTACCATAAAATAATGTTCAATCAAAATGTCCAATTATAAAACAGTATTTTTTACTCTAGGCATATTACAG
>MDTD01186454.1_pt1 | contig 23127 bp, 23 predicted proteins | sample 811221 | NCBI WGS metagenome assembly MDTD01 (sample SAMN05326646, study PRJNA326480) | marine metagenome | isolation source: seawater | place: Pacific Ocean: South West | collected 2011 | reverse complement strand
TTCGTGGACTCGGCTGTTGTTACGCTCGTTCCAGTCCTCATACTGTGCGTAGGCGGCAGTTCCGTCGCCACCAACGAGGCTGTCACCGAAGTCGTGGTCATCGCGGTGGTAGTCGGCTGCGCCCAAGGACGGAGCGACATCCAACAGAACACCCGCCATGCCACCAACGTGGGGCGTGGCCATGGATGTCCCGGAGATGGCCATGTAGTAGAGGTCGCCTTGGGCCCGGGTGGTCGCATCAATGGCGGTGCCGCGAGGGGCCGTTGCCCAAATGTCTCGGCCGGGTGCACCGACATCAGGCCAAGTGTGCTGTTGGTTCATGCATCCACGTGAGGAGAACGAGGTGACGGCGGTGCCGTCATGGGTGAGCGCTGCCACGGAGATGGCCGAGGGCGTGTTGGCGTAGACGTTGGTTCGAAGGTCGCCCGAGCATTCAGCACCTGAGCCTCCGGAGTTGGATGCTGCGAAGATGACGGCGACATCGTTCTCGTAGGTCAGGCGGTCGGTCAGTTGGGTGATGGTGCCTTGTGGGTCGTAATCACCGTCGCTGCCCCAAGAGTTGGAAACGACACGGATGTGGTAGGGGTTCTGGCCGGGGACGGAATGTGCATAGGTCCACTCAAGGCCTTGAACACCGGCGAAAATGGAAGCGCCATCACCCGCACCGAGGGCAACGAGTTGTCCGCCCTTGGCCACGCCAGCACGTCGTCCTCCGGATGCATCGCCGTTGCCGGCGATGGTGCCCCCAACGTGAGTTCCGTGGCCTGAAGAGGTGTCTGAATTCCTTGTCTCCACCCAATCGTTGTCAGCGGGGGTCCACTTGGCGGAGTAGAGCGTCTTCTCACCGGTCCACGGTTCGAGATAGTCGTAGTCGGGGTGGCCGGCGTCCACACCGGTGTCGAGGTCGACGATGGCGGTGCCGTCACCGTCCCATTCACTGAATGACAGGTCGATTTCCCGAAGAATTTCGCCTGATGGTGAGATGATGACACGGTCCCATGTATCGGTGGCACGCACCACATGGGTCGTTTCGTGCATCATGATGCCGGGGTCGGGCTGGCCTCCCCACTCGGAAGGCAGATAGAAGAATTCCAGCGGCTTGTCGAGTTCAAGATATTCAACGCGGTCCCACGTTGACATCCGACGCAGGTCAATGGCCTTGCCTTCCACCAAACCGGCGTCCAAGAGTGGGGCCTCGCCCAAAAGCGCAAGGCCGAGGTCGGCCATGTAGGCTTCATCGTGCGGTGTGAGGGGGGAATGAAGTTGGAAGATAACCGGAAGGACGGTGGCGTCCCCAACCTCATCGAGCCGCTCCACCAAATCGGCGTTCATTTTGGTCGCGTCTCCAAGCGGGTTGGTGGAGTCTGCAAGCGGTGAAGCGGTCGCACCAACCATGAGCAATTGCAAAACAAGGGCGCACAGAACCATCGCACGGCGTGTGGTTGCCATGGTGAATTTCCACCGCCCCCGTGTTATAATGCTGATGGTCCCTCGGGCAATAGCGCTATAGAGGACAGGGACCAATTTATCCACAGGTATAAACATGCAAATGACGACATCAGGGTATATTTCTGCCTTTCAGGGTCTTCGGGCTCTGTGGGGTTGGTGGCGCAAGAGCGAGGATGAGCCGGATGAATCCGAGCACGAACAACGGATGAAGGAAGTTGAAGAAGAACGCGAATTGGCACTTGCCCGTGCCCAGACCGTTCGTGAACTCGCCGAAGTTCGAGCGGAGACTGAACGTATCGTCTGCCAAGTCCGGACTGAACAAAGACGAGAACGTCTTCAGCCTGTGATGGAGATGTACGCTACCCTGCAGGCAAACAAGCGTGCTCGCAACAGCTCTCCCGATGAGGACGATCCGGTCTGAGGATGGCTTCCGTTGGGTTGTGGGATGCGAAACGATTAGAGGCGCCTCCACGAAGCATGGATGAGGCCTGTGAAAGTTCGACTCCATCAATTCCTTTCACGCACAGGTCAGTTTTCCTCCAAACGTGAGGTCAAAGAGGCCATATGGGCCGGTGAGGTTACCGTCGCAGGTTCGGTCATCAAAGACATCGCGTTTCAATTCAACGCCAATACGAAGGACGTGCACTGGAAAGGAAACATGCTCCGCCTTCCCGGTCTTCATCGCACCTATGTGCTCAACAAACCCCGAGGTGTCATTTGCTCAAGATTAAACCGTCAAGAGCGAAGTTTAGGAAAACGCTCGGTGTTTGAATTACTTCGTTCATGTGTTGACGACTCCACATACGACCGAATGCTCACGGTAGGCCGTCTGGATGAACAAACCACGGGTTTGTTGATTCTGACCACCGATGGACATCTTGTCCATCGAATCGCTTCGCCTGACAGCAAAATCGAGAAAGTCTACGCCGTAAAAACCGACCAGCCCCTCTCCGAGGACGACCTCGACGCTTTGCGCAAAGGTGTGGAGATTGAACTTGAAGAAAACGGAATGACTCACGCTTACCAAACTCTTCCAGCAGGGGTTGAGGTTGAGGAAGACGAAACCGTCGTTATGACGATATCAGAGGGCAAAAAGCGGCAGGTTCGCCGCATGTTTGCCACCCTTGGCTATGAGGTGATGGACCTTCATCGCCGTAGCATCGGCGGTCTCAATCTCGGCTTGCTCAACCTCGCTGAAAGTGCATCGTTGGAGATGGACGAGCGACTTCTTTGCCAATCCATCTTCAATGAATCCTGAGACAAAAGACCTTGAAGCACCCCGGCCTAGGTGGGTTGAGGAAGCACGATGCCCGGTGATATGTCCTGGATGAAAGCTCGCTACGATGAACTCAACGAGAAGTCGTTGCTGTGGGAGCCACCAACCTTGGAGGGCCCCAACCAACCTCGTTGTCAGATGGACGGGAAGCCAACCATCATGCTCTCGGCCAACAACTACCTCAACCTGACCACGCACCCCAAGGTCGTGGCGGCCATGCAAGATGCCACCACCAAATACGGTGCAGGCAGCGGTTCAGTGCGAGCCATCGCCGGTACCATGGACATCCACTTGGAAGCCGAGAAGAAGGTCGCCGAATTCAAAGGCGTTGAAGCCTCGTTGATTTACTCAGCAGGCTACACCGTCAACGTCGGCCTCATTCCAACCCTTGTCACCGGACCCCAAGACGTCATCATCTCCGATGAACTGAATCACGGCTCCATCATCGACGGTGTTCGCCTGACAAAGGCCTCGAGAGCGGTCTATGCCCACAACGACATGGGTGAGTTGGAAGCGGTCTTGAAGGCCCACGAATCCTCAGAGAGGAAACTCATCATCACCGATGGTGTGTTCTCAATGGATGGGGACATCGCACCGCTGGATGAAGTTACTGCGCTGGCTGAAGAATACGGCGCTATGGTCTATGTGGATGACTGCCACGGTGAAGGTGTGCTTGGTGAAGGCGGTGCGGGTATCGTGGACCACTTCAAACTGCAAGGCAAGGTCGATTTTGAGACCGGTTCCTTTTCCAAAGCCTTGGGTGTTCAAGGTGGCATCCTGGCGGGCACCGAAATGACGCGGAACCACGCCCTGAACCACTCCAGGTCGTGGTTGCTTTCCGGCTCCCAACCTCCGGGTGTTGCCGCTGCACAAAAAGCGGCGATTGAGGTGTTGATGACCGAGCCAGAGCACCACGCCAAGCTTTGGGACAACACCAATTATTTCCGCAAAGAACTCCAATCGATGGGCTTTGACACCGGTGATTCGGTAACCCCCATCATTCCCGTTATGTGCGGCGAATCGTCCACCGCGAAGGCCATGACCCAAGCCCTGGGTGATTTGGGCGTCATGGCGGGTGCTATCGTCTTCCCGATGGTTGCACGGGACAAAGCCCGCATTCGAACACAAATGTCAGCAGGACTCAGCCGTCAAGATTTGGATGATGTCCTCTCCTGCTTTGAGAAGGTGGGGCCACAAGTCGGCCTGCTTTGAGTTCACTCGGCCTCAAAGGCGTCGACCACTTCGAGCATCTCGGTGTCGCCATCGACCATTTCCTCGGCGTCCACGGCTTCCTCAGGTTTTGCCTCCAACCCGACAAAGGGGTCCTTGCCGTCTTCAATCATGCACAAGAGTCGCCAACGAGGGGCCCATGAGAGGTGAACATACATCGGTCCGGGCAGCAAGAGCAAAGCCCAGATCAAGGCAGATGGAATCGTGAACATATCCACGCGGTCAATGGTCAAGAACGCCAACCCGACGAACGGCATCGGGTAGAGGATTTGGCGAGGTGGCGCGACTGGGTGGCGCTTAGAAAAAGCGATGAGAGCAACCGAAACGAAGCCACTAACTGCACAAGCCATGATCAACAACGATGCGTGGTACAGCCACTGAACGCCCCACACGTCGGTGCTATCCCCGTAGGCGTAGGGCAGGACCAAGGCCAAGGCCACCAAAAAGCCGTAGAATCCACCGATGTTGGCCGGGTGGCCTAACCACAAAGGGAGGCGTGCGAAGCGGCGAGAGAGGGACGTGCCCAGCAGCGTCTCCTGCTCCTGAGGGGCCAAGGCTTCGACCTTGGACATCCATGTCTCATTGGTTGGCACACCTTCCGGTCGACGGTAACGGTTTTGAAGATACGGGTCTTTTTTCGGCGAAAAGTTTCATTCTTTGCCACGGAAAAACGATACCAGTGGGCTTTCAACATCCACGGCTTCTTCATCTTCGAGCCACGAACGTTCGAGCAAACCCGAATTCATAGCCTCTCTATCCCTCGCTTCTTCAATGGGATCGGGAACATCGTTGACCGCATCACGAAGTGCGATGGCTTGGTTGATGAGCGCAAGGTGTCGGGTAAGGGTGCCAGATGCATCTTTTGCCGAGGAAAAGTGGCCAATGGCTGGATAGTCGTCGGTGTCTTTGACCAAGGTGAACCCGCCGAGCAATTCATCGGGCATCGTACGTACTCTGTATTTCCCAGGTTGCACCCAACGCCCATCGGTTAAACGAATCAAAATCCTCGCTTCCCCCATCGGTTCGGTGTCCATGAACGGGTGGTTGAGGTTCACGGCCAAGGGGGTGCTGGCATGGCTTTGGAAGCGAAGCCAAACGACCGTGAGGTTAAGGCCAAGGGTGGCGGCAGCAAAAAGGGCAGCGAGCGTTGATGATAACGCAAACTGGCGCAGAAGGATGAACAGGATGACGGCGAACACTGCGCTTCCAAGGAGGGCGACGTTTCGTCCCTTGACCAGTGGCTGCGCAACGGGTGTGTCGATGAAGCGCAGCATGTCGGTGGGGAGCACCGATTCCTCATCGACCATGACTTCAACCAAACGCCGCTGACTTTGAACCTCACGCTCGAGGCATTTGGTGCTCGCTCGCAGTTTGCTGCCATGTGTCTGCGTCAAGGGCGTAGGATTCAATCACCTCGAGATGGGTCGCGATGTCAAGCCCCCACGCCGTTGACCAGCCGTTCAACTTTGGTTCCAACTTCGCCCATTGCTTACGAACGCCAACGGCGTTTTTCCGCTGGTGGTGAAGCAACATCGCCGCCGTTTGGATGAGTCCTTGGACCAGTAAAATTTCTCCATTTGGTGCTTCTCTTGCCTTCAGAGCATTCCACAAATCCTCCCACGATTCATGAGCGTGCCAAAATTGTCCGGTGTCAAATCGATGGAGCCCTTCGTTGAGCAGTTGCGTTTCGTCCGCATCCAGCGGTCCGGCGGTCAACGGGTCCATGTCCGTGCGAGGAATCATGGCTTGAAACGCTTCGCCTTTCGGCAGAACTGCCGCACCCTTCAAGAGGGGGTTTGAGGAAGGTGCTGTCATAGGGTGGGTCCGCATGGTCACAATCGAACACGGCGACATGGTGGAACAGCGGCGTGGCGGCGTCGATGTTCTCCGAGTTTTGGTTCGAAATCTCGCCGTTCACGAACAGTCTGGAGCCGTGTGTATCCGGTCAACTTCGGGCGATGACGCTCGTGAAGGCTGGTTGCTTTTCCGACTCGGCCAGCCGGTGATGGCCTTCCATCGAGACCAAGCGCAGCAGCAAGGCCTCGAGGCTCTCCTGCGAATTGAAGAGGACGCCTTGGATGTTGGGAACGAATTGTTTCTCTATGAATTGACGATGAACGCTCTGCGTTCCACGATGTCTCAACATCCGCAAAGCGTGCTTCATCTTGAGCACCAAGAGCAGAAGGACGGCTCCGCTTCTTGGTGGTCCAGCGTTCGCTTGCCCTCAAGTTCTTGGCGACGTGCGGCACGCTTGGAGGACATTGAAGCCTTGGCGTTGGAAACCGAACACCGCCGAAGAGACACCGTGTCGGCCTCAACACCACAGCTTGAACCAGGCCATGTCTATCTTCTGGATTCGCCCGACCCGCATCCGATGATTTCTCTGGGTGTTGAGTTGGCCGAGCGCGGCATGCCACTGCTCGGTTTGTTCGGGCTCCCACATGCACAAACCGACGCCACCCACCGTTTGCCTGCCCCGCAATCCTATGCCTTGCTTTCCCCACATGGAGGGTATGAGGTGCTTCAGGACCAAACCGCCCTTCACGCTGTGGTCAATGCCTTTCAATGGGGCAACGAGCGTTCGGTCCTCCTCATGGATGGGTTGGACCGATTGGCCAATGCGTTTGGCGACAACGGCATGGTGGACGTGCTTCGCTCCATTTGCGACGGCGTGCGCTTCAACGACCACATCGCCCTCATCACCACCGATTTGGAATTGTTTGAGACCGCCATTCAACGTTCAATAGCCTCGGAAACGACGAACCTTCGTCGCAGCACCATCCTGCAATGGGCGGACGACCCCGATGTTCTGTGGGACCACCCGGTCTTGTTGGCGCCCGATGAGGAAGAGGAACAATGGCTCGAGGCCCAAATTCAGCATCAGGGAGCCAAGGTCGGCGGCCCCGCCATCACCGATATGGGCGCCTTTGAGGGAGGAAGTTTCGCCCCCGATGATGATGAGCGAATTGAGGCGACTCAAGCGTTGAGCGAGGTCGTTGAGGCTTGGCCAGAGCAGGTAGAGGGGCATGAATTTGAATCAGACGAGCCCTCCAACACCGTGGCCATTGGCTCAACACCGTGGCGGCCGGACGTCGAAAGCAGCGTGCTTCACGGGCGTTTTGTCAGCGAATCGCCAAGGGCGGCAGAAGTGAAGTACGAAGATGATGTTTCGCCAGTTGTTGTCAAGCGCCGGCGTCGGTCTCAACCTGTTGTTGAGGATGTCCCGCCCCAACTTCGTGCTCCCCAACGCCTTCCTGCGCGAAAGCAGACGCCAAAACTACCCGATATTGGCCAAGGCTTGTCCTCCAACAGGAGTTCAGCGGTCGTGAGCAGCGCTCCAGCCCTGCCGGACTGGCCCGAGAAGGCACAACCAAAGCAATCCTTCCGTAAGGAGAACATGGATGTGTTTGCGAACAAGCAAAGCCATGCTCTTGAGCGTCAAGAGAAAATGACCTACCCCGTACAGACCAAGGCACTCAAGGACAATGTCGTGGGCTCCCCCGACCTGTCCAATGCAAGCCTGCCTACGCCGGAAATCAACAAAACGGTCAAACTCCCATCTGATGCCGATGGAACGCCTTTGACCAACAGTATTCGTCCAGTTGAGGAAGGGAATAAGCCGTCCAGAGAAGCGTCTTCCAAATCCCAATCCAAGGTGGATGTTGAGAAAGCCTATGTGGAATGGTCCACCTTTGACGAGCCTGATGGCATGGATGCGACGGCCCTTTACAACGAACGCGGCGAGGCGTTGAAGCGGTACAGCGGTGAAGAACCATGACCTCACCACCGACCAAACTGCGGGCGCAGCTTGAGGAAGCGAAGCGTCAACTTCGGGATTCCATTCACGCTCAACAAAACACGAGCGCTTCACCCTCCAATGAGCAAGCCGGAGCAGAAAAGGAACGCCCTGCTCGCTCCAAACTCAACACCCTGCTTGGAAAGACCAGTGTTCCTCAACGCCCCCTTTCCCTGTTCCAAACCGTGGGTGTCGCCCAACGTCCAACCTATGACTTGATCGCTGACCGAATTCTTGGGGCTGATGTCGGTACCCCGTCGTCGTTTCTTGAGCGAGAATCTGGATACGCCCATCATGTTGCACAGCGATTGATGCACCTTCAACAGCGACTCGATGTCGCTCACAATCCCCCTGTCGAAACAGAATCAAGTGACCTCTACGTGGGTGTGGAGGATGATGGGACACCTGTTTGGAGTCAAGTGTTGAGTGAGCAACGTGGAGAAGTCCGCAGCGCACTTGGTGAAGAGCTTGCGCCACCCCAACAGGACGATGCCTTCCACGCAACACGCGTCCTGAACTTGACCTCCTCTTGGCCCCAGCGCTTGGGTTGGTCAACCACATCCACCTTCAAGCAGTGGTTCGTCGCTGAGGAGAATTTCCAAGCCACGCAGTATTGCGAGCAGGTCATCGACAGGCCGGCACACCACCTCAATCCAGTCCTCATTGTGGCGGAGCCACAAGCCGGATGTTCACACGTGCTTCATGCGACCGGCCAAGCCATGCTCCGTCGTCAGGAAGGTCATGTGTTGTTTATCACGGCAGCGGATGTAGCCGGAACAGACGCCCTTGAAGCATCGTGGCAAAACGCGCTGCCCGGTGCGACTGCATTGGTGATTGACGACCTTCACGAATTCGCCAAACACGAGACGTGGGGGCACCAACTCGGCGTGCTGGTTGACCACGCGCTCAATCACGGGGTGCAAGTGGTTGCTGGCGGCCGCTTGGCCGTGGATGGTTTCCCACCCTCGCGATTAAAGGAAGTGTTCCGTTCATCCCTTGAAGTTCGTCTTGAATCACCCCAACCTCCAACGCTCATGGCCTTCGCCCGATGGCGATGTGCACAGCGTAATTTGCTCGTCTCGGACCGACATCTCGCGCAACTGAGCCGGATGCAACCGCACGGTTGGCGTATGGTTGAAACGCGCTTGGAGCAGTTGGCTCTGGCGTTTGAAAACGGTGCGGTTTTGCTCGACCATGATGATGTCGATGATGTGCTCCTCAACGGTCAAACCCCTGCGGTTGTCGAAGAGCATCAACGCGTTGAAGACCTTGCGTCTCGGCTCGTTGGCGATGCGTTGGACAGCGTGTATTCATCTTTGGAGGCGGGTGGTATCGATTTGCACAGCCCCCTCGAAGCGTGGGCTGAGGATGACTACGAACCGCCAGGCTGGGAGGATGAGGCCATCGGTGAAGGTGCTCGTCATCTCGAAGAGCGGTTGCGTGAGAGCGTTGACCCCGTTGAGCCGGGTCGTCCTTCGGTTCTCGATGTTCACGAGCGGGAGAAGTACATCATTCGAGCCAATGATCCTCTGGACAGTCAGGATGTTGGCCGCGCCGTTGAGGTGCTGGTCGACATCGATGAGGCCATTGACCAGCGCATGAATGCGTCAACCAGCCAAAGTGTCTCCGCCTCACTTGAACTCCAACGCCTCGAGGAGCAGATGGTGGTGCTCGCTCAGAGGGCCGTTGAAGCCGATATCGACGAACTCATCACCATCGCTGATGAATTGCGCTCACTGGAAGAGCGTTTAGTTGAACTTGACCCCGAGCGGGAACCTTTGCCACCGTTCGAGGAGGACGTGCAGGCCAAGCGAGAACGACGAGTGCCTCGTCGCCGAAAGCGCAAGCCTTCCTCGCCTCCAGCAGAATCCATTGATTCCTTTGAGCCAGAGGGTGAATGGAACATTGACGGCACTGGGATTTCAGCGGATGATTTGCTGGAGGAAGAGCCCAAGAAGAACGTGGTTCACCTCGCTCGTCTTCATCCCCGAACGGTGTTGAAGGGTGAGGAAGAATGAGGGCACCTTGGTGGATGAAAGGTGTCAACTTCGCCTGCCAGCCCAATTGTGGCAAATGTTGTGACGAACCGGGCGGCATCGTCTACCTCTCGGCCGATGACGCCACGAGGCTTGCCGACCACGCAGGATTGGATGTACCCACCTGGCTCGAGCGAGACACTCGAACCACCTTTGATGGCCGCTATGTTTTGAAAAGCCGAGAGGACGACGGGATTTGCATCCATTTGAACGAGCAGAAGCAATGCAATATTTACGAGGTTCGCCCGCAGCAGTGCCGGGCCTTTCCGTGGTGGGCAGAAAACCTCGCCACACCCTCGGCGTGGGAGAAGGTGAAGCGAACGTGCCCGGGCATTGACGCCGAGGATGCGATCCTTATCGACGGGCAAACCATCCGTATCAACATCTTTGCCGACCGCACCTCGACGAAAGGCTTCCGAACATGGCCGCCCGAGAAGCGGCGCTGGAATCGTTAGGCTGCGCAGGTGTTGCTGGCAACACCGTTTTCTTGTTTGGCCTTGGGCATGAGCCGCATTTATACAGAACATGGATGTCGGCCATTTACGGGGGAGGCACATGACGCAAGATGAACCAATGTTCACCGTCCACACCTCACACCTCAATACAGGCCTTCGAGGCGTCCCAGTTGGCACCTGTCGCACCTCGTTCGTCACGCCCACTGAAGGCGTCCATTACTGCGGCTACCCTATTGCCGAACTCGCTCACCACCCACCTGAAGACATCGTGTATCTTCTCTTCAACAAAGAGTTGCCAACCTCCGAACAATCGGAGCGCTTCAAGGCAGACCTCGCCTCCCGAGGCCATGTTCCTGACAGCGTCGCCGCTGTGTTTTCCACCTTGCCTAAGGATGGCCACCCCATGGATTGGTTGAGCGTTGGCATTCACACCTTGGGCATGTTGGACACCACGGGTGATTGGAAGGACGACGCCCTCAACCTCATCGCTCGCATGCCTCGTATGATGGGCCTCTTGTTCAGGATTCGAGAGGGCCGAAGCGACAACATTCCAGATGACGACCTCTCGGCGACCATGGTTCAACGCTTCGTCCGTACGCTGGCTTTGGACGGTGTGGACGACGACCTGATGGAGCGAATTTTAGCAACCTACCTCGTCCTTCACATGGACCACGGTGGCGGTAACCTCTCGACCTTCACCGGAAAAGCGATTGCCTCGGGCCACGCCACCGTCTACTCCTCCATCGCAGGGGCCATGAACGCCTTGTCGGGCCCACTCCACGGTCGTGCTAACCAGTCGTGCCTTGAGTTCGTGCTTCGAATCGGCACCAGTGACCCTGTGGAAGTCGAGGCCTTTGTCCGTGGTGAACTTGCCGCAAAGCGCCCAGTGTTCGGATTTGGCCACGCCGTTCTCCGAGCAGAAGATCCACGAGCGACCGTACAGTTCGCTCTTGGAGAAGAGCTCTGCCCGGACGATGAGAATTTCAAAATCATTCGAACACTGCGAGAAGTTGCTCCTCGTGTGCTCTCTGAGAACAAGAAAATCTCCAATCCAAACGCCAATGTTGACATCGCCAGTGGTGCGCTCCTTCACCACGTGGGCTTCAAGGACCCAACCTACTACACGACCTTCTTTGGTTGGGCACGTGTCGCCGGAATCGGGGCTCAAATCATCGATGAGCGCACCGTCATGCGAGGCGGAAAAGGAACGCCAATCTACCGTCCGAAGTACATTGCAGAAGAGCAAGAACTCCGTCACATTGAGTGAGGGTTCAAGACCGGCCTCTCTGTTTTTCCAGATCCTCGGTGGCCAATCAATCTCGGTGCGTATGATGGCGGTGTAGCGCCGTCGTAGCGGGCGAGCAGTTCGTCAACACCCATGTTCCATCGCCATCGTTTCCTCATTTCTGAAACAAGCGCATGGCGCCGTGAAGCATCCGCTTCGGCCCATGTTGGCGTTTCCTCCTCTAACCTTCGCAGAAGGTCGAGATGGTTGGCTTGAGTCGCTGTTTTCAGATGGTCCCACTCGGCATTGAGGAGTGGGCGCAGTCCGGGTTTCAGCCAACGAGCGTGGCCTGAGGGGAGCCATCGCAAATTTGGGTCTGCATGGTCGGTCAGCCCCGTCATGCCGGCGCGTAACAGGTCATGTTCCATCCCGAGCCGGGTTGGCCAGACATAGGTTGGCATACCCTCTCGAGCAAGGGTAAGCCGGTCCAAGGCGCTCCCGGTGAGGCCGACGTGTCGTCCTATCGGGACATGCCGGGTGGAGGATTGAAAATATTCAACCGCACAAGGCAACATGGAACTGCCTTGTGAGCGATGCTGTTTCACCAGTCGCTTGAACGAGGTCGTGAAGAATTGAGGGAAAACTTGGACGCGCTGGGTTCTCCGCGTTCCGTAGGGGGGAATGTAAGGGATTAGGGCCGCCCAAGGCCGCTGAGTCTTCGATAACCGAGCGGAGGCCGGCATGCCTCGATGAAAGGCGTAGAACACGGTGTTTTCTTTGGGAATTTCACGTGCATCCAAGGCCTGCTCTGCAAGCCGCATGGCGTTTGCAATGTGCTGGTTGTGGTGCTTTCTTCCAAAAAACCCTCCACCCGTCTTGGCTTTCGGATGCGGCCGTTTGATCTCAATGCACCCCATCCTCCCCTCATCTCGCCACAAGCGTTGAACGGTCGGGTCGTCGAGAAAAGCCTCAAAGCTGAGAAAACCCAAATCCACCAATTCATCATGGGTCCATTCCTCGAGCCATTTGGGCTTTCCTTGCAAATGGGAGGGTGGAACCGACACCGTGCGGTCGTGGTGGATGATGAGTTGGTTGTCAGCCGTGATACGGACATCAAACTCAATTCCATCAAACATGTTGATGGCATGGCGAAGACTTTCCAGGGTGTTTTCAGGCGCTGGAGACCACGTATTCTCCGCTGCCATGGTTCCCCCTTCATGTGGTCCCCCTCAAAGGTTCCCGCTCCAAGGTGTTGAACTGCAATGTGTTTCCACTGAATACCCCGAAGGCATAAAACCACACTCTCTGCCCCCAGAACCATGGAACCCTATGACATCATGATGGGCATGATTCTGTTCCTGACGCCCATCATATGTTGGTTCTTCACACGCTCACAGAAAGAATACCGAATCCCATGGCGCTCTTGGGCTCAGGAATTTCACGAGAAGCGGTATTACCTTCACGCCATGGGCTACATCGTCATCATTCGATGGAAGGCCATCACCGACCGACTCAACGAGCCGATGAAAGCGCGGACCGGGCACTGGACCGACTGGGTGTACGGGCTGGAGGGTGAATTCACCAAGTGGGTCCAAGACGTGTTCAGCAACGATGTACTGACCGAATTTCTGAACTTCCACTACCTCTTTGTCTATCTCTTTTTGATTTACGTAACCACGGTCTACTTCGCTTTTTCAGGCGACAGGGACATGACCGACAAGGTCACACTCAATTATCTCTTGATTTACGCCCTGGCGGTTCCATACTACCTCTTTTTCAACGTTGAAGTCACCTCGTCTTGGATTCCCGGAATGGATGCATTGCTGTACCATGATGGCTGGTACACCGTCTTTTACGCGCTTCACGACCCGTTGGATAACGCCGTCCCAAGTCTACACGTCGCCATTCCTTTCGGCATCTTGATGCTGAATTACCTGCACGTCAAGGAACAAGGAGGAACGCTCAGGGAATGGCGGCACTGGCCCTACCACTTCTTTGTCCTCATCAACACAGCCTTGTTCATCTTTACCATCCTCTACCTCGGTATCCACTGGGTCGTTGACATACCGCTCGGTATTCTCATCGGTAGCATCGGTGCCTTGTTCATCCATCACCTCCAACCGAGACTTCGCAATGATTACGGCCCTGTGTTCAAGGGCATCGGTCGAGAAAAAGTTCGTCGCCATATCCTGGTTGAAGGCGTGGTCATGCTCATTCTCCTCACCGGGATGATGATGGCGGTCAATTACCAAGAAGAGAGCATTGACGACCGAGTTTCTTTCCGGCTCGGCGAAGGGGATAGCACGTTTGAGATCATTCAGAAATTTGACCCCGGCGAGATGGTGCAATCAAACATCAGCAATCTCAACTCCCTCGGTCAACTTGAAATCGTGGTCGTCATGGTTGAGACAAGCGTACCTGCAATGGAGACAGGTGCCATTGATTGGGAGGTCATGAAAACACTCGGTGACCACTATACTGTGGCGCCTCAAACCACCTTGAGTTTGAACATCACCTCGCCCAAAATTTACCATTTCATCGTCATGCATTATGATCAGGCTTCAACTGATGAATCGGTGATGGAGGTTCGTATCATCAACGATTATGGCGAAGATAAGATGGGGCAAGCCATGTTCCTCAGCCTGCCTTCGCTGTGGATGACGGGCTTTGTTGTCTATCGTTTGTACCGACTCAAGAAAGAAGGTCGCAGCTGGATTGATTCTACACCCTCATATGTATGGGCCTCATCATCGTCAACAGACGAAGAGGCGTGAGGCATGGTTCAGCAATCGATTCAAGCCACTGTTGAGCAACTCGCTCAGTCCTCGGGTGGTCAAATTCTTGCTTCCATGAGAAACACGATTCAAGCCTCCCTCAAGTACTATGTCGGCCTCTTTCTCCTCGGTTTCGTGGCTGCTTTCCCGTTGACAAGCGCCTTCATCGCATGGTTGGTTGACGATGCAAGACTTCCTCAGGACGTTGAAATCATCGTGATTTCACCCGTCGAATTTCTCTTCCTTCAACTTCGAATTGCAGGTTCCGTTGGCCTTGTCATGGTCATGCTCATGGTTGTGCTTCAGACCGCAAAATACGGTTTGCGCCACGATGCTGTTCAGTCCCGTTTGTCCGAACTTGAAGTGAACTTGCCCAAACCAGGTCCACGAATGGTGCTGGCCGTGTTGACCTCCATACTCCTTTTGGTGATTGGCGCCCTTTACGCATGGTACGGCCTTATCCCGCTCTTGCTGGATTACCTCACCACCGATGCCCAACAGGCCGGCTTGACCACGGAATGGCGATTATCCAACTACGCCGGGTTCATCGTCAACCTCGTATCTGCTTCGGCCATTGGCTTCCAAGCGCCCTTGCTCACGACGTTGATTTTGCGTTCTGGAGCCGTGAACCGTGAGCAGATGGTCGGCGCTCGTCGCGTTATCTGGTTCAGTGCGTTTGTGGTCGGCGCCTTCATGTCGCCACCCGACCCGCTTTCGCTGTTTTTGGTGGCGCTCCCCATCATTATCCTGTTTGAGGCTGCCTTGCTGGTTGACCGACTGAGGGCGCCTTGAGGTCAGCGTGCAAACACTCGATTTGGTGGGGCATGTTTCCTGGTCGAGCCTGGTAGGAAAGCCCGTGAAAATCTGAGCCGACCGAGACGCTCATACCGTGGCGCATCGCCTCTTCGGTCAGTTCATGCCGATAGGCGTCGTCGTGGCTGCGATGGACGGCCTCAACCGCATCAACGCCAAGTACATGTAGCGTTTGAAGCAGCGAAGGTGTGGAGACGCCGTAATACAACGGATGGGCAAGGGACGTGATGCCGCCGGCTGCTTTGACGGCTTTAACGGCCTGTGCGATGGTCGGTTTCTGGTGAGGGACAAATCCCGGCAAGCCGTCGCCGATCCATGTTTCAAACGCTTCTTGTTTGGAGGCCACATAGCCGAGGTCAACCATGGCCTGGGCGAGATGTGGTCGGCCGACTGAACCGCTGGCTCGCCCAATCACATCCTCCACATTCACCGGCATGCCGAGGTCGGCTAATCGCTGGCACATGGCGCGCATGCGAGGTTGGCGGCCGTCTTGGCGAGGGAGGAGCCAGGCGTTGAACGCCTCAATCTTTGGGTCAGCAGCACTCGGGCGATGATTCGGGAAGAAAGCAAGGAGGTGCCATGAAGCCGAAGCCCGCTCCCGCCCGGTGGCCAGCAGTTGCTCTTTCTCGGGCGCGAGGGCGGGCTCACAGGTGATCTCCACACCGGGAACGAACACCAATCCCTCTTCGTCGGCTGCTCGTTGAGCCTCCTCCCAACCGGAGGTGGTGTCGTGGTCGGTGAGCGACCAGACTTGCACGCCTTCCTTCCTCATCAATTGGGCCACCATGGCGACATCATGTTCACCATCGCTGTGAAGTGAATGCGAATGCAAATCATGCGTTTGCGTCCACACATCATTCCCTCCTTCGCACTCGTTTTGAACCCTCGTGTTTAGAACAAGTCATCCAAATCAGGGAGGTCTGGCAATTCTGGTGCCTCGTTTACTGGGGATTCCAACGGCGGCTCATCGAATAATCCATCCAAATCTGGCAAATCAAAGGTGGGTGCAGCTGGTTGGTTCGCTACCTTTTCTTGCACATGAGCTACTTCCAAGTCGGGGAGCGTCAACATGTCTGGCAGTTCGGGTAGGTCGGGTAAATCTGGTAATTCGGGGGCAACGGGCTTCGCCACTGGTTCGTCCACAACGTGACTCAACGACCCAGAAGGCGTGGTTGGTGTGCCAGATTCAAGGGTTGGCAGTGGTACGCTGGCCACGCCTGAAGTGACAAAGACACGGTCGGATTCAAGTCCAGGAATACTTGCTGGGTTGATTGTTGGCTCGTCCTCACGCCCGGGGAGAGGAACGGGTTGGACCAAGACTCGTTCCATGGTTTGCCCTGTTTCTTCGTCTGTGGGAAGTGCTTCACGTTGGTCGTTGGTGGTTTGATTGGCCGCTTCGACCTCCTCCATCGTACGACGAACGGAGGCCCCAAATTCTCCTGAAGATAGCGTGTCTATGGCTGAATTGACCTGTTGTTGGTCAGACGATGCTTGTTCCCCCAGAATGCTCGTGATGATGGATGCGGTTGTTGGGTTGACCTCCGCTTGGGTTGAACCGGTTGCCATGCTCGTCAAGGTATCATAGGACTCAACATCGCTTCGTCCTCCGGTGGACGTGAGTTCTGGAATGACGCGTTCCTTGCTGGCGAGGTTGGCGATGAGGAGGAAGACGCCCACGCCAACCATGGCAGCGGCTTCCTCCATGGATGGCCCACTTGACCCGATGAGGTTCAACACCAGATTCAAGGCCGTTAACAAGACCAAAATCGCAGCACACAGCGTCGCCATGGCCGCAAGTCGGGGTGCTCGAGGATCGTGGACCACGAATCGGCTTTACCCGCGCATGTCTTAGCCCTTCTCTTCATCTGTGATGAACGGCTTCTGCGGCTCGAACGGTGTTCTCCATGAGCATTGCGATGGTCATGGGGCCGACGCCACCGGGCACCGGGGAGAGCCAACTTGCAACGTCTGCGACGGAGGGGTCAACATCGCCGGCCAGCCGCCAACCTCGCTCACGGGTGTCATCGTCCACGCGATTAATGCCGACATCGACCACGATGGCCCCAGGCTTGACCCAATCGGCTTTCACCATGTCCGGTCGGCCAACCGCTGCCACAAGAACATCGGCCTCTTTGCAAACGGCTTCGAGTTCTTGGGTTCTTGAGTGGGCAACGGTCACCGTGGCGTCGGCGCCCCGGGCTGCGAGGAGCAAAGCGGCCGGCATGCCAACAATTCTGGAGCGGCCAAGCACGACGGCGCGTTTTCCCCCAAGGTCGATGTTTGCCCATCTCAGCATGCGCATGACGCCGCTTGGCGTACATGGGAGCATGCCATCGGTTCTTCCTTGGACCAAGCGGCCGAGGTTTTGCGGATGAAATCCATCCACGTCCTTGTGAGGCGCAATCAAATCCGTCAATGCTTCTTCATCCATGTGAGGTGGGAGCGGTGATTGCACCAAGATGCCATGCACATCCTCGCGCTGGTTGAGGTCATGGATGTGGTGCTCAAGGGTTGCTTCTTCGGTGGATGAAGGAAGGGCGATGTGGGTGGACCGAATGCCCAGGCGGCCGCATGTTTTGACTTTGGAATTGACATAGACATGTGAAGCAGGGTCGTCGCCTACGATGATGACGGCAAGGTGGGGCTCAACGCCTTCATCCTTCAGGGATGAAACGCGCTCGAGCAATTCAACCTCAACCTCGGTGGCACAGGCTCGTCCGTCCAATCGCTGAGCAGGCACATGAGTTCCAAACTGACGACCGCTTTGAGCGTTCGCCTCTGCGGTTGAGCATCACAGGGGCGTCTTGATGCCCATGGCACGTATGATGCACCAGCCGGCACGGGCCTCGAAAATGGCGAACGCACCGCCAAAGACGGCACCGGCGACTGCATACCAACCCAATCCAAAGGCGATGGTGTCCGTGGCGAGAAGTGCGGCCAGAACGAGGGCCCCAACGATGCTGGCAATGCCGCCGAGGAGGCGAGCAGCTTTTCCTTTTGCATCCAAGTTGCATTCAAGCATGTTTCTTTCCTCACTTCAATACTATTTGAATCGCTGTTTAAACGGTAAATATGGAGCCAACGGAGGGACTCGAACCCCCGACCGTCTGATTACAAATCAGACGCACTACCAGCTGTGCTACGTTGGCTTCGTGTTTCGGGTGACACCACCCCTTGATGAAGGAAACGGAACAATGGGGCAAACTGGGCATATGGTCAAAGCAAAAAGCAGGAAGGCACTGGAGGATGTATGGACGAGGTGAGTGCCATGCAGTACCTCGCCACTCACGGCCAGGAAAAGACGGGTAATGACGTGATTTTCAGTTGGTTGGCTCGCTATCAGAACGCTGCAGCAGCCGGTGCTTCAGCCGTGAACGGAACGGTTGGAGCCTTGCTCGAAGACGATGGAAACCTCGCCATCAACACGGTCGTTGACGCCGCCCTTCGCAAGGCCCCTGCGACGGAATTTTCGGCCTATGCACCCCTCAAAGGGTTGCCCTCTTTCCTCGATTTGTCAATTACCTTGGCACTGGGCGACCATCGACAGAATTTGGAGGCGCTCGGCCTTCACGCTGGCGCTACGGCGACGCCAGGTGGTTCAGGGGCGCTTTACCTTGCAGCCTCGAATTTTACCGAACGGGGCGATGCTGTCCTGTTGAGGGACCGCTTTTGGGGGCCTTACGCTGGTTTCCTTCGTGGATGTGGGCTGAAAGCGGCGACCTACCCGTTGCTGCCTTCAACCGCCGAATCCACCACGCCGAATCTTGACCTCAGGGCGTTTTCTGATTCGCTTGAGAAACTCGCAGGGACCCAGGAGAGCGTGATGACGTGGTTGAACGACCCTGCCCACAATCCAACCGGTCTTTCGCTGACCGCTGAGAGCCGTTTTGCTTTGCTCAACGCCTTCATGGAAAGCGCCACCCGCCACGAACATGTTGGCCACACCCTTCTGCTCGATGCAGCTTACCACCTCTACGCAGACGAGCCACATGGATGGGCTGAAACCATCGCAGAAGCCCTTGATGCAGGTTTACCTTGGCCGGAAAACATGCTGGTCTGCTTTGCCCTTTCCCTCTCGAAGTCCCACACGATTTACGGCCTGCGTACCGGAGCGTTGGTTTACCTTCACCCCGAGCAGGCCAGCGTTCAGCGACTCAACGATGTGATGGGTGTTACAGGTCGTCAAACATGGTCCGCCGCTCCTCGAGTCGCTCAACATGTGCTGAGTGAATTGCACGCCACGGAGGACGGTGGTCGAGCGTGGTCGGACGAACGAGACCGACTCGCTGCCTTACTCTTCAAGCGACGAGAACGCTTCCTCGAGGCGTGCAAGGAACACGGTGTCGCCATCAACCCAAGCCATGACGGGTTCTTTGCCTGGTACGAGTGCGATGACCCAGTGGCGGTGGCCGAAGCCTGTGCGAACCAACATGTCTACCTCGTTCCGCTCAACGGCGGGGTGCGAATCGGTTTGTGTGCGGTTCCAACTTCGGACGTCGAACGGGTTGCCAAGGCCCTCGCTGCCGCCACGGAGGCCGTCGCATGACACGGTTGAGTCGAGAGAACTTCCTCATCACCGGATTTGTTTGCATTTTCTTTGGCGCTTCCATGAGCGTTGCCAACCTCGGGCCGATGGCCTTGACCGTTGGCTTGTTTGGCATCGTGTTTTTCATCGTCGGGATGTCCATGAACCGTCAGGTCGGTCTTTCTCCCGAAGCCATCGCTGGATGGCAACCAGAGGGTGAAACGCTACGCGATGCGGGCCGCTTCATGTACCGTGTTGATGTCACACTCGACGAGCCCATCCGTTCGTCCATTTTGTGCGGTGCTTGCGGTCATGTGCATGTTCAAGACGGCTCAAAACCATCCTCCTTTACCTGCCCAAACTGCGGTGTTCAGTTGTGGGAAGAAGAGGAGTGATTTGCGTCTTCGCGTCTCTCAATTAACGGTGATTTCAAAGCACGGGTGCGTTTAGCAGGGCCATGGGTGCACCCGACTTGCTGAATCCCGAGCGACGCATGCTCAGGGCGATGCAGTTGAGTGAACCCGACCGTTCGTGGGACCTTGAGAGTCTTCTTGCAGCTTGTGAATGGACCGACCAAGCGGTGGCGGTGGGCGCAGGACATGGTTTGCAAAACCATGGTTTGGTGGATGTAGATGAAGAGGTGCTCCGAGAAATCAGTTTGGATGTTGCCGGCGAGGATGCCCATCAGAATGGTCTGCTTGAGCATCGTATTTGGTCGTGGATGAACGGCCTTGATGATGGTGAATCTCCCACCATGAAGGATCTGCAAGAGGCCTTTGAACGGCACGAGGCAGGCCCGGGCGTAGGATTGCTCAAGCAACTGGGTGTCTCGTTGGATGGGGGTTTGTTGGTGGCTTCAAACCCCGATGAAATCACAGATGTCATCGCGCAACGGACCGAATTTTTGGCTTCCCTTCCCGCTTTGGCCGATACACTCGACCCAGCCATGCTTGACCATTTTGCAGCACGAAAGAACCTGGTCAAAGCCGTTGAACGGACCGTGCGGCATTGGATCCTCACACCAGAAGGACAAGCAGTCTCTTCCGATGAACTCCAGGAAACGGTGGTCATCACTGACCTCACGCCCGAACTCCTTCAAGGGGATGCATGGAAAACGGCTGAATTTCGCGCCTTTGACGTGAGCCTTGAAGCCGCAACACCTCGTACAGGCCGTAGCCACCCCATGCAGGCCCTCATTGAGCGAATTCGCGCCATCTTCCTTGAAATGGGCTTTTCCGAACTTGTTGACGATTATGTTCAATCAGCCGGTTGGAACATGGACGCCCTGTTCATTCCCCAAGACCACCCAGCACGTGAGATGCAGGATACCTTCTATCTTGACCAGCCGTCCACCATCGACCTCGATGAGGGGGTTATGCAGGCCTGGAAAGCCATCCATGAGCACGGCGGTGAGACGGGTTCAACCGGTTGGGGCGGTTCGTATTCCACGGATGTTTCCAAGCGTCCATTGCTGCGTACACACACCACGGTGAACACCATTCAGTACCTGGCTGAGCACCCAACCGAGGCCTGCAGGGTCTTTTCGGTGGACCGTGTGTTTCGAAAGGAAGCCATTGACCGAACCCATCTTCCCGAGTTCCATCAAATCGAAGGCATCATCATGGAGGAAGGCGCCAACCTTCAGATGTTGGTGACCACCCTCAAGACTTTCTATGCCAAGATGGGCTATCCTGAGGTTCGTGTTCGACCGGCCTACTTCCCCTACACCGAACCCAGTCTCGAAATTGAAGTCAAGTGGCGAGGGAAGTGGCTGGAACTCGGCGGTGCTGGTGTGTTCCGACCCGAAGTCACCGAACCGCTGGGCATCACTTCACCCGTGCTCGCTTGGGGCATGGGACTTGAGCGTCTGGCCATGCTCGTCCTCGGACTTGATGACATCCGCCAGCTCTACATCTCCGACCTTGAGTGGTTGCGAAATCAGCCAATCCTCTGATTCTTGGCTTGTTTTTGCGGGATGAAGTTCATAGGGTGCTTTCCCATCCACCTAACCATGCAGCCCGCTACCATCTCGATGCACATGTCCAATGTTGAGACCATCCCCGGCAAGACGATCGTGAATTCCCTTGGTTTGGTCACCGGTTCAACCGTTCGTGCCAAGCACATCGGAAAGGATATTTTTGCAGGATTCAAGAATTTGGTTGGTGGCGAACTCAAACAATACACCGAGTTGTTGAACGAATCACGAAATGAAGCCATCCAGCGAATGATGTTGCAAGCCAACCAGATGGGGGCCAACGCTATCGTGAACGTCCGCTTCGCCACCTCCAACGTTGCTTCGGGTGCCTCGGAGTTGTTCTGCTACGGAACCGCTGTTGTTGTCCAGTGAGGCGTTCGCATGGATGTCTTCATCGTGGTGTACATCATCATACCGATATTGACCATTTTCGTCCTCCCAACATTATCGTGGGCCATCGGGAACTGGTATCAAAATCGCTTGATGAGCGCCCTTTTGGAAAACGAGAAGCAAGATGGGAAGATGCTCCAAAGCGACAAGCACCTCTCCACGTCGTCCTCCATGACCTCCATGGCCGCAGAATCTTCAACGCTGCTCCATGTGAGCATCTGCGTCGGCCCCTCGTGGGGTCAAATCTTCTTCATGTGGCTCAGGAGCTTGTTCGGCGGTCGTCTTCACTCCTACGATGTTGTCCTTGACTACGGTCGTCGCGAAGTGCTGTTGCGCCTCAACCAACAGGCCAAAGCCTTGGGCTGCTCTTCTGTGGTGAACATCCGTATTGAAACGTCGACCGTTTCGTTCGCGAAAAACAACAACAACAAGACATCCTCGGTAGAGTTTCTCGCTTTCGCCACAGGCCTTCGTCAGTGAAGCGGTTATTCCCACTCATCTCTGAAGCGTTGCTGGCGTTCCTTTGCCGCTTCATCCGTGTGCTCCTCGTGGGGTTGATGTTCCTCAGGGTCAATGTTCAGAGTTGCTTGGTCTTCATCGCCGAAGAATTCTCGACTGAATCGGTTGCGGAAGAAGCGCCGAACATCCTCTTTGCTCATGCCTTGAAAACGCACATCGTCATGTCGCCCACGCTCAATGTTTTCGCGTCGTTGACGCATGCGTTGGCGCCAAAAGGACCGGAACACGTGAAAGCAGTGCTGTTGGTCCTTTGCGAGTTGGAAGTTGTCAGGCCAATCCATGCCCTCTACAAGGTGAACAAAGCGGTTCAGAGCCAGCACGAATTCCTCCATGTCTTCCCTCAACGCCTCTTCTTTGGTCGGTGCATCGTCGCTTGATTTGGCGTCGTCCTTTCCGTTGTCTTCGGTCATACAAGACCAAATCCATGACCCCTTATGAAGAGTTCAAAGGGTGATGAACGCATGCTCATAAAGGAAGGCCACTGTCCTGTGGATATGGAACTCTCCGGAACGGTGAGCAGCGGGTTAGGTCGCGCCCATGTCTTCATGGCCCAGCCTCACTACCAGGACCAGTTCAGAACCGTTCTTGGCAACACGGCGTGGCCGGGTACATTGAACATCCAAATCGACGATGCCCTGTTCAGCCATTACATCGCTCTCCGCCA
>MDTD01072686.1_pt1 | contig 23132 bp, 21 predicted proteins | sample 811221 | NCBI WGS metagenome assembly MDTD01 (sample SAMN05326646, study PRJNA326480) | marine metagenome | isolation source: seawater | place: Pacific Ocean: South West | collected 2011 | reverse complement strand
GCGATATGATGGGTGACGCTCCAGCATGTCCTGATTGTGGACATATAACTATAAGGAATGGATCCTGTTATAAATGTTTGAATTGTGGAAACTCTTTAGGTTGTAGTTAAACAAATCTGTATTTTAAAGTATTAAAAATGTACTTAAAACCGTCAGTAACTTTAATTTTTTTACCTTCTTCATAGCTTCTGCCGGTATATGAAATTGGTAATTCGTGTACTTTTTTGTTACCTTTTACAAATTTTGCAACAATCTCAATCTCAATTGAAAAACCATTCTCTAGTAATTCAATATTTTTGAAATACTCTGCTGGCATTAACTTATAACAAGTTGCTATATCAGATATATTCACACCATAAACTAATGAAAAAAACTTTGACATAACTTTGTTAGCAATAAGTGTTCTTCTGTAGAGGTTTTTTCTTTCCTTATTACCAATAAAACGAGAACCCAAAATCATATCTTTCGGACAATCCAGGGCTTTTATAAACAAATTCTTTATATCTTTTGGAAAATACTCCAGATCTGCATCATGAATAATAACATGCGAAGTATAGATATGGTCTTTTGATAATTTTAATGCAGCTCCCTTACCTAAATTTATCGGGTTTTCTAATATCTTTATATTTTGAAATTCTTTCCCAAGTTCTTTAGCAATATTTAGTGACTCATCAATTGATTTGTCATCAATTAAAATTATTTTTGATTCTGGCAATTCATGTATAACTCTCATTACGGAATCTCTTAAAGTATTTTCTTCATTAAAAAAGGGAATTAACACTGTAAGGTTCATGATTTTTTAAGCTTAAATTCTAAACATTTTAAAATCAAACTCTTGAAAGAGGTTTCTGCTTTCCAACTTAATTCATTATATATTTTGGTGGGGTTAGAAATAATACTTGTTGGATCTCCCTCTCTGAGTAATGAAGATTCAACTGTCACATATTGATCAATATCCAAATGAAATTCTTCAAATACATTTGATATCAATTCTCTAATCGAATAACCATTACCAGAACCTACAACGTAGTCTTTTGAAAAACTGTTTTCTATAATTGTTTTTATCGCTTTAGTTGTATCTTCAGCATAAGTCCAATCTCTAACAAGTTCCAAACTACCAATTTTTAGGTGTTGTTGTTTTTTGTTTGAAATATTAATAGCTGAATTGATCACCTTCATAATTAAATATTCATCATCTCTAAACTCAGATTCGTGATTAAATAAAAATCCATTACAAATATTCACACCTTCTTTTTCTCTTAGATCTAAAGATTTTTCATAAATTTGAGATTTACCTATTGCATAAGGAGATCTTGGATTTATAGGAGATTTTTCATCAATTTTATTATTGTTTAATTCGAACATTTCGGAAGAAAGTGCCTGAAAAAAAACTCCCTCAATGTTTACTTTAAAAAAAGAATTTATAAGATTATCAAAAATAATGTTTATTGAATTTATTGTTTCATTTGGACTTTCATATGATTTATATACAGAGCTAGGCCCTGATAGATTAATTAGTTTTGTTGGTTTGACCTCAGTTATGAGTTTTGAAATCGATTGAGTATCGTGTAAATCAACTTCTATAAGTGATAGATTATCAATTGAGTCTGGCTTTAAATATTTAAGTCGTTCCAAAAAAGAGTTCTTAATATTTCGCGAGGTTCCATAGACGTGATATTTTGAACTATTACTTAGGAGCATCTTTGTCAAAAAAAGACCATCTTGTCCAGTAATTCCTGTAATTAAAATTTTTTCTAACATTTTTATAAAATTTGTATCATTACCATTATTAATGATAAATGAAAATATTCGTCTCAAAAATTAATGAATCGTGGATTGTTGATAGAGTAAGAAACGAGTGGATAGAAAATAATACAGAGATATCAACAAATTCTATAAGAAATGCTGACATTATATGGATAGTTGCACCATGGTTATGGAAAAAAATTCCAATAAGACATTTGAAAAATAAGATTGTTGTTTGCTCAATGTATCATCTTGATGGCTCCAATGAAGAAATTGAAGACTTTACAGAAAGAGATCAATATGTAGATTATTACCATGTTATCTCTAAAAATACTGAAAGACAGATTAGGCCCCTTACAGAAAAAACAATTAAATCAATACCCTTTTGGGTAGATGACAAGGTATTTTTCGAAATTAAAAATAAACAAGAATTAAAAAAGAGTCTTGGTTTAGATCAAAATAAATATTATATTGGATCATTTCAGAGAGATACCGAAGGGTCTGACTTAAAGTCACCAAAATTAATAAAAGGTCCTGATAGGTTTATTGAAATTATTGCTTCAAAATTTATGTTTAACAAAAAGATAGAAGTTATCTTAACTGGCAAAAGAAGGCAGTATGTAATAGCTGAACTTGAAAAAATTGGAGTTCCTTTTACTTATTTTGAAATGGCTGATCTTAAACTGTTAAATGAACTCTATAATATTTTAGATTTGTACATAGTTTCTTCAAGGATAGAAGGTGGGCCACAAGCAATTATTGAGTGTGGTTTATCTAAAACACCTATAATTTCTACAGATGTTGGGGTAGCAAAGGAGATTTTAGCTCCTAAATCAATTTTTGAAATGTCGAATTTTGAAAATGCTGAGACTGATGAAAAAATTGCTTATGAGAATTCTATAAAGTTTAATTTAATAAATGGCCAACAAAAATTTATAGATATGTTTTTAGAAGTTGAGAAAACTTTTTTTTAATATTTTAAAAAAAGTATACTTATCTTTCGGGCGCTTAGCTCAGTCCGGCAGAGCGCTTCCCTTACAAGGAAGAAGTCACAGGTTCAAATCCTGTAGCGCCCACAAGAGTTTTTAATAAAATTCTTTTTTATATTTACGAAATCTACCCATTTTTTTAGTAAAGATAAATTTATTTAGAAATTATTAATCTCAAAATTAATGGGTCTAAAGTTAAATCTTTTACTTTGTAAATTTTTTTGTATTTTGAAAAATTATACGAAGATTCTGAATAATCTATTTTAAAATTGTGTTCTTTAATCTTAATAATAAAATCACTTTCTGAAAAAAACCTTCTGTAGTGATTTGTATTTTCAATTATATTTTCTTTATCAAGAACTCTTGTTTCGATAAATATACTCTTCGATATATTTTTTGACAACCATTTAAGAAGAGTTGATTCAACCTTTTCATTAATAGAATGAAAAATAAATCTACAATAGGCATAATCAAATGTTGCATTTATTTCATTTATGTTTTGCAAATCTAGACATTCATATGAAAGAAAATGATTTGAATGTTTTTTATTTTCATTTATAGCTTCCAGACTAAAGTCAATTCCTTTAGTTGCTATTTTATTTTCACTAAAAAAATATGAGTCTCTTCCATCTCCACAACCTATATCTATTAATGAAGACATTCTTTCTATTTTATCTAAAGCAAATTCAGAAAAATCAGAATTTGGAAATCTTTTGGACTTAGGTTTATAGTAATTATTCCAATAGTTAATTTCTTTATCTTTTATATATCCAAACATAGTACCTACTTTAAGCATCCTTATTTTTAATCATCACTTAAAAAGAACTTAAACATTTGCATCATACGCGACTATTCTTAAGTGAAAATGAAAGTTTTAATTGTTACAAGCTCATTTCCAAATACCAGAAATACAATTTCAGGGAGCTTTATATTAGATCAGATAAACAACATTACTGCTTTTTATGATGATATTGAATTTATCGTTTGCGCTCCCAATAAGACAATAAATTCAATAGAAAAAAAATTAAAGGTTTATAACTTTAGATATTTTTTTATTAAAGAATATGAAAAAATTGGTGTAGAAAGTATTACAGATTTAATTAAAAAAAATAAAATATACTATTTAATAATTTTATCTTATGCTTTTTGTCAATTTTTTAAATTATTGCGAATTATGTTAAAAGAAAAACCTGATTTAATATACTCTCACTGGTTTACGCCTCAGGCCTTGACAGGTTATCTTGTTTCCAAAATATTTAAAATACCTTTTAAAATAACAATCCACTCAAGTGATTTGAAAATTTTTAGTTATTATTTTGGCAGAACGGGGAAAAAAATAGCAAAAGTTATTTTGAAATCAAGTTCAGGTATTACCGTTACATCAAGAAGCATAAAAGAAAGTATTGAATCCGTATTAATTAACACTGAAATTGATAATCTAGATATTCTTCAATATCCTATGGGAATTGATTCATTAAATATAAATATGGCTAATAAAGATTTGGACATATTAAGTAAACTTGAGCCTAATTCAAATTACATTATGTATTTAGGTAGGCTTGTGGAAAAAAAAGGCTTGGAGAATTTAATCTTAGGTTTTAGTCAGTTTAGTAAAATTTCAGATTATAAACTTTTAATTGCTGGATTTGGAAACCTTGAAAACAAACTAAAAAATTTAGTAGACAAGTTAGAAATGAATGACAAGATAATTTTTACAGGAAAAGTGGGTATATCTGAGAAAAAGACACTCTTTGAATTATCAAAAATATTAATTGTTCCATCAGACAGTGTAGCTGGTATACCTGTTTCTGAAGGTATGCCTGTAACAATACTTGAAGGTATTTATTTTGGGAAGATAGTTATTGCATCAAGCCATACAAATTGTGATGATGTAATTAAAGATGGTGTAAATGGTTTTGTTTATAAAAGTAACAGTTCAAAAAATATTGAAAAAATTTTAGAAAAAGTAACAAAACTGAATTCGGAACAAATTGATAAATTAACATTTAATGCTTTGGAATCATCAAAAATATATGATTCCAAAGGAAGCTCAGAAATTTATTACAATTTTTTAAAAAAATGTTAAAAAAATTGTTTCAATTCGTAAAATTTATGCTCTCTGTTTATTTTATTTATTTCTTTATTGACTTTACAATAAGAAATCTAAATGAGTTAAAGATTATATTCTCGGGATCAATTTTATCTTTATTTATTATTATATTTTTAAAAATATCTATAATCTTACTGAATTCAATAATATTTAGAAAAATTCTAGAAACACTAAATATTACAATTAATTTTTCTAAAGCCAATGAACTTACAATTCTTAACTATTTAGGAAATTTAGTTGGGCCTTTAAAGCTCGGTGCTGGAATGAGAATTGAGTACCTTAGGCAAAATTTTAATATGAGCGTAAAAGATTTTATAATAAAAAACTTTAGTTTTACTTTTTATTGTCAATTAATTTATATTTCAATATTTATATTTGCTTTATTTTTAGATAAAAAATTAATTTTATCTTATGCATTTTCATTAATTCTAATTTTCTTGACAGTTTTGTTTCTTTTAAACAAAAAAATTCTTTTTGGAAAAGAAAACCTGTTTACTATTAAAGAATTTTTAAATAGTTTTCTAATTAATTTTTCAATACTTACTTTATTTCTTCTGGGTGTTTGGGTTGTAATTTTAGAAGTAGGTCTAGTTATTGGAGTATCTTATCAGTTGTTAAAAGGTATATATATTTTTGAAGGTATTAGCTTAACAAACATAGCAAATTTAACTCCGGCTAATTTAGGAATTAGAGAATTTGCATTACTTTCAATCGACTCTTTACACAATTTAAGTCTAAATAACTTAATTACAATAGGAATTTTAGATAGATTTTGTAGTCTTTTTTCAACATTTTTGATGTTCTTAATTCAAAACATTAAAAAAACTCAAAAATAGAAAATTTTTTAAAAATATTATGATGTAAAGTATGTCTATTATCAATCAATATGAAGTTCGATAAACATAATTTAAGTCACTATTTTATTTTTCTATTTTCTATATTGGTTTTGTTAATTGCCTTACCTTCAAAGTTGTTTCAAAATCAAAAAAGTGAAAAAGTGGTTGTACTTTATGGACATAAATTATATGGAAATTTAAAATCTATTTATTTAAAAAAACTTGAAATTAATTCAAGAGTTTTTTTCTTAACATTAGACAAAAAATATTATTTAAAATTAAAAAAAGAAAATGTAAATTTACTTTATGGACTTAATCTAAAAGATGTAATTAAGTTAGTAAATTGTAAAATTTTTATATGTGACCACGGGCTTCATTTTTATAAATTATTAATAATTTTCAAAAATATTATATTTATTGATACCAATCATGGTATTCCTTACCATAAGGATGCTTTAAATGGCATTAACTATTTTTCAAAATTTGATGAGGTTTGGCTAATGTCTGAATATCATAATAAATTATTCGAAAAGTTTGATTACAAAGGAGAAAATACAAAAGTTACTGGGTATGGCAGGCTTGATAACTTAGTTCAGTTTGCAAATAAGACCTCTCATGAAAAGGATGAAATAATTCTTGAATTAAAAAATAAGTACAACTTCAAAAGTGAAAAAATAATTCTTTTAGCACCAACATGGGTGCATGAACCAAAAATTTTACAAAATAAAAATTATCCATTCAATAAAATTGATTTTTTTAAAGAATTAGATGTAATAGCAGAAAAAAATAATTTTTTACTAATTTATCGACCACACATGAATGATTATGTTCCAAAGGAAATTATAAATTATTTAAATTATTCAGAAAATATTCGCCTAAGGGAGTTTAAAAAATTTACTAATGCTGAAGATTTTTTAAAAATTTCAAACATCCTTATTACTGACTGGTCTTCAATTGCACTTGATTATATTTTGTTAGACAGGCCTGTATTTTTTTTAGATGTACCAAATCCTTTTAAAGATGGGGCTTTAGATGATGAAATACTAAGGTTTGGTGAAAAGATTTTTCAATCTCAGCTAAACACTAAACTTGGAATATATATAAATAACACAGATCTTTATTTTCAAAATAATGAGTATCAGAAAAAAATAAAATATAAAATTCACGATATTGGCTTAGACGGTAAATCAGTTAATAGGTATTTGGATACTATAAATAAATATTTGGCATAGAAATTTGTATTAATTTTAATCAAAGAATGTTTACTATAATTTAAATCGTGAAGTTAAAAAAATTTAACATATTCTTTTTTATATTTATTATTTTTTTATTATTTTTAAAAATAGATTTTAGATTACAAGATGATGTTTTCTGCTGCAGTGATGACTCTGATTACTTCATGCATAGTGAAACTATTGTAGAAGACTTTGATTTTGACTATACAAATCAATTGGGTGTCTATGAAAAAGCAAGATTTTTTAAGGATAAGTCTGCTCCAATAGGATTCCCTGGAAGTGGTATTTTTGCAGCACCATTTATGTTTATCGGCATAAGCTTAGATAAAATTTTGCAACAATTATTTAACCTAAATAATGAAATTACAAATTTTAAAATATACTTTTATTCAATTTCTTCAATTTTTTATACTTTAGTTTCTATTTATTTACTTACAAAATCTCTTGAAATATTGAAGGTAAAACATAATCCACTACATATTTTTGTTCTATTTTTAGGTTCAGGTGTGACTTATTACGCTTTTGAAAGATACAGTATGACACATTCATACGAAGTTTTTTCAATGAGTATTTTAATTTACTTAAGTGCAAAGTATTTTAGCTATGAGCAAAAGAATAATCTGAAAAAAATTTTAATCTCATTTTTTATGGTTTTAGGATTTTATGTTAAATGGGTATATTTTTATATATTTTTTATACCTTTAATAATAAAAAATATATATTTTAAAAACAGTGAGAAAAAACTATATTCTACAAAAGAATTTTTAATTTCTATAGGATCTTTTACTTTAATAGCTTTAAATTTATCAAATAAAATATATGGTGAGTTTACATTAAATGCTTCCTACGTATACGGTAAAAATCTAGCTTCAATTGCAGTTAAAAATTTTAATGAAAATATTATATATCTATTCGAACTACTAAAAAACTTTACTATTATCTTGTTTACTCAAGAGTTTGGACTTTTATGGTTTCAGCCTATAGTTTTTGTTTCTACAATTATTGTTATTTATAATTTTTTTAATAAATTAATAAACAAAAATATCGAAAAATCAGATTTAATACTAATCCTTACTTTTGCACAAGTTTTTATTATTCAAGCAATGTGGGAATCGACTGGGTCTAGCTATGGCTTCAGGTATATTGTAAATTTAACTCCTATTGCTCTTATTGTTTACTATTCAAATCTTAAAAAATTGAAACTTAAATTTGTACATAAGTTTTTAATATATTTATCTGTTTTTTCTTTTTTATCAACTTTATTTTTTGAAACCACCCCAGATACTCAATTAAGTTTGGAGAAGACAATTAATTCATTTGGAAAAATGTCTTGGTACACTCAAAAAGATTATCTAACTGGTTATCTGAAATCTTTCTTTTCTTTTGATGCCTATTTGAAAATATTCATAACTAGCTATTTGGGTTTAATGTTTTTAAAACCTATTCTTTATATTTTCTCAGTAGATTCATTAAATTCAATATTTAGTAAATTTGGTCTACCTGTAAATAATGAAAAATTTCAAATTTTAATCGAGAAAGCTGATCAGATTTCAGGTCTATATTTTGTAATTGTAGTTATAACAATATTCTTTTTTGTTAAGTTGATTTATAACACAATTTCTAACACTAGCAATGATTGAAATATTTAATCATCTAAATTTCTTACAAGTCGAGCTGGATTGCCAAAATAAAGTCCATTTTTACCCAAATCTTTTGTCACCACAGAACCGGCTCCAACGAATGAGTTATCACTTATTGTTACCCCACATACAATTGTCGAATTAGCTCCAATAGAAACACCTTTTTTAATTATTGTTTTTTCATAATTTTTATTAACAGGTTTTTTGGATCTTGGAAATTTGACATTTGTAAAGACAACACTTGGACCAATAAAAACATCTTCTTCTAAGACAACTCCATCATATATTGATACATTATTTTGAATTTTTACGTTATTACCAATAGTTACATTTTCACCTATAAAGCAATTTTGACCAACTGTACAATTGTCTCCAATTACAGCAGATGACATAACGTGAGTAAAATGCCATATTTTTGTATTTTTTCCAATTTTTGAACCTTTTTCTACGATTGCTGTTTTGTCGATATATGTCATATGTCTCTTTTTCAATATTAGTAAGTATATATAATTGTAGTTATGGCTAATTTGAAAATAGGTATTGTAGGTTTTGGTTATTGGGGGAAAAATCAAGCACGAGTATTTGATGAGCTAGGTGTTCTTGAAGGAATTTATGAAAAAAATTTGAGTTTATCAAAAGGGTATAAAAAAAAATATAAATTTTTTCAGTCATACAAACAATTATTAATGTCTGTAGACGCTGTTGTTATTTGCACACCTGCAAAAACTCATTTTAAATTAGCAAAAGAAGCTTTGGAGAAAGTTGATGTGCTAGTTGAAAAACCAATAGCCCTCAACATGAAGGAAGTTAGAGAAATTGAAAAAATTTCAAAGAAAAACAAAAAAATAGTGATGGTTGGACATCAACTACATTTCCATCCTGCCATCAAGAAAATGAAAAATTTAATAGAAAACGGCACTATTGGTGACTTAAAATATGCATACTCTAATAGATTAAACTTAGGAAAAATAAGACCAAATGAAAATGTGTTGTGGTCATTTGCCCCCCATGACATATCTTTAATTTTAGATTTTATTAAATCAGATATAAAAAAAATTGATGTACAGTCAAATAAAGTTTTTAATAATAAGATTGAAGATACTACTCTTACTTTAATAAAGTTTTCAAACAATATTAACGCACATATTTTTGTTTCATGGATACATCCTTTTAAAGAGCAAAGATTTACAATTGTTGGAAATAAAGGCTCTTTGGTTTTTTCTGACACAGAAAAGAATAAGTTACGACTGTACAATACAGAAATTAATAAAAAAACAAAATCAATTGATAGACACACTTCAAAAGTTGTCAAAATTGGAAATAAAGAACCTCTTAAAGAGCAGGGGATATATTTTTTACAATGTTTAAAAAATAGAAAAGTTGAAATAAATGATATAAACCATGCTTATAAAGTTGTTTCCTTTTTAGAAAAATGCAGTAATAAAATTAAACAGGAAAATAAAAATGATTGATGCAAAAAAAATAGCAGTAATTATGCCTGCTTTCAATGAAGAAATGTTGATAGCTAAATCAATTAATTCTGTACCAGAGGAAGTTGATTTAATTTTTGTAATAAATGACTGCTCCAAAGATGCTACAAAAAGTGTTGTTGAAAAACTTGCGAAAAGTAATGAGAATATCATCTTAATAAACAATGAAAAAAATTCAGGAGTTGGTTACTCAATTATTAAAGGTTATGAAGAAGCTTTTAAAAACAATTGCGACATTGGGGTTGTTATGCCTGGAGATGCGCAAGCTTTACCAGAAGATTTTTTTAATTTAATTGAACCAGTGATACAGGAAAAATATGACTACACAAAAGGTAATCGATTAAAGTACAAAGGAGTTTCAAATATAATGCCTAAACACAGATTTTTTGGAAACACTCTTTTGACTCTGTTAACCAAATTTGCTTCAGGATATTATCATCTTATGGATCCTCAAATGGGATATACAGCTTTAAATCTAAAAATTTTACCAAAATTAAATATACAAAGTCTTATCAAAAGATACGGGTATCCCGGTCACCTTCTTTATCTTTTAAATTTAGCTGATGCAAAGGTAACAGATATAGAAGTTAAACCCCACTATGGAGAAGAGAAGAGTGGAATAAGACTAATAACATTTATCCCAAAATTGATATACCTATTAATAAAATTATTTTTTTCTAGGGTATTTAAAAAATTAATAGTCCAAAATCTATCTCCAGCTGGAATAAGTTTTATGTTTTCCTTTATTATGCTATTTACCGGCATTCCAATATTTACCTATCGTTCTATCTCAAAATACTTGATTAGTGGCTATGTACCAGAACTTACTTTCATTGCATTGACTACTTTTATAATTTTATTTTTTATTTTTTTCTTATTTGGAATCCTATTTGACGTTCAAGAAAATAGAGAGTTACACGGTTAATTATGAAGGTACCATTTATCGAATTTGATTATGAATTAGAAGCTAACAAGAAAGAGCTTTCTAATTTACTAGAAGATCATATTTTAAATGGTGACTTTATTGGTGGCAGTAATGTTGAAGCATTTGAACAAAATTTATCTAAATATTTAAATGTTGAGTATTGCGTTTCGGTTGGAAACGGAACTGATGCACTCATGATTGCTTTGGCAGCTTTAAATCTCGAGAAAAAAGAAGTGATTGTTCCATCCTTTTCATTTTTTGCAACCTCTGAGGCAATAGTTCAAGTAGGCCTTGAGCCTGTATTTGTAGATATAGACCTTAAAGATTGCAATATTGATGTAAATAAAATTGAAGAAAAAATTAATGAAAATACTGGGGCAATTTTACCTGTTCATTTATTTGGTAATTCAGCTGAAATGAAAAAAATTAAAGAAATAGGAGATAAATATAATTTAAAAATAATTGAAGATGTTGCTCAGTCATTTGGTACAAAGTATTTTAATGAACCACTAGGAACAATAGGAGATGCTGGATGTTTTTCATTTTTTCCAACAAAAACACTTGGTGCATATGGTGATGGAGGTGCAATTGTAACAAACAATGAAGAAATTTATAAAAAATGTAAAATGATCAAAAACCATGGAGCAGAAACTAAATATTTGAACGAAGTTTTTGGTTATAATTCAAGACTTGATTCGATACAGGCGTCTATATTAAATTTAAAATTAGCAAAAATTGACTTGTGGATAGATAAAAGAATTACTGCTGGAAAGTTTTATGACAAAAAACTTTCTTCAATTGAAGGAATTGAATTACTTGATAATTCATACTCTACTTATAACTACTATTCTTTGTTCATTAAAGAAGGTAGGAGAGATGAATTTAATAATTATCTTGGTGAAAAAGGTGTTTCTTCAGCTATTTATTATCCTAGAACACTTCCATCCTTGCCAGCACACGGAATTAAAGAAAAATTTTCTCAAGCAGAGAAGGCGTGTGAAGAAATTATTTCAATTCCAATATGGCCCAATATTAAACAAGCGCAGCTTGATTATATATGTAAGGTAACTCAAGATTTTTTTAGCTAACCTTTTTTAGATTATTTTTATAATAATCAAAAATAACTGCAAAAATAAAAAGAGGCGCTGAAATTTTTATAAATATATTTTGTTCAACAACAAAAGGGCTATTCCAGTGATTCAAAAAAATAAAATAAAATGTAAGTCCAAAAAAGAATGATATTCTTGAAAAAATGTTCTTAAGATTAAAAAAAATAAGTATTGATAAAAAAATAATTAAATTACCAAAACCGTAATAGGAAAATCTAATTGGTGGATACCAACCAATAAACAACCAAAAAAAATTAATAATTATACAAAAAACAATACTTGAATATAAAACTCTCTTAATAGGCATATGAAGTTTTTTAAAATTTAATAATAAATATAAAAAACATGTCAATGCTGGAAATAGTAAATATTTAGTTAGATTGATTAGATCTTTTATATAACATATAATTGCTGACTTTGGAGTTTGGCAAAAATAGCCCCCTACTCGAGTTTCTTTTCCTTGAAGTAAATCTAAAATCCAAATAAATTGCCTGTATTCTTCAGCCTGGTGATCAGAAAAGCTAGAAAATAAATATATAGATAGATAATATAAAATAACTGGAATAAAAAAAGAAAAAATACTTTTTATTTTTTCTTTAGTTAATTCATCGCTGATATAACTAGCCAAAATAAAAAATATTAAGATTAATAATGATGAACGATGTATCAAAAAAATTAAACCAACTACAAAAAAATACAAATTTAAATTTATATCCTCATTTTTTATATAAATAAATATTCCTATAAGAAATATCAAAAATGTAAAAGTCATAGATGTTGATTCAAATATATGCCATTTAAACATAGGAGAAATAGCAACTAGCCAAGGTAAAACAACATATTTCCTGCCTAGGGACAAATTTGCTAAATTAAAAATTTTAAAAATTAAAGTCGAAACTACAGCTGTTAAAAATAATTGACCAATAAAAAAACTTGCTTTCAAAATTGCTAAAGAACTTAAAGATAAAAAGTTTACAAAATTTAAAATATTGTAAATTATTGCAATATATAAAACGAATATTGGTCTATTCAAATACACAAATTCATTCAAACTATAAATAGAAAATATATTAGAAATACCTTCACCATATATTTTTAAATCACAACTTTCTGGATAGATTAAATCTAAATTTCTTGAAAATATTTTAAAAGAGTAATTTTTGATTTCAGTACATAAATAATAATTTACTTTTTCTTTTTGTAAGTAGAATTGAAAATAATAAATTGCACCATTACTTATTAACGTAATCAAAGAAAAATTTAAAAAATTTGGTTTTATGTATTTGTAATCATTCAATTTTAAATTCAAGATCTTTCGATATGTATAATGTTGATTATAAACATAATAACAAAATTCCTATGAGCAAACTTAAAACATTGACTGCTAAATTAGAAGTTAAAAAGAATTCGAAAATAATTCTTATTTTTATTTTTATAACTTTTTTTTTATCATCCTCTTTTGTTGCGATAGTATTTAGCAGTTATCCAGAATTTGACGAATTAGCATATATTGATCACGTAGAAACGATTCAAAAATCTGAAAATAATTGGTATTTAGGTGATCGAAATAGAATGCCTTTGTTCAACTATCTGCTTTTCACTACCTACACTGAAGATTCAAATATGAGCATGCAATATCGATTATTTCAAATTACAAATATTTTTTTTGTATTAATTTTTTCATATATTTATGTAAGTAAACTTGATAAATTATTTAGTTCAAAATTATATTTTTATTTCTGTGTAATTTTTACACTGTTTATACCAGTTATGTCTTATGTGCATGATGTTGTAGTAGAACCGCTATTCTATATAACTTTCGGTCTATTTTGTTTGTATGTCAATGATTTGTTGACAAAACCTAATTTAAACAAATATTTTAAATTAGGAATTGTCTCTTCAGTATTATATTTACTTAAAGCTACTGGATTAAATCTATTTATTAGTTCAATATTGTTTATAGCAGTTATCAATATTGTAAAAAAGAGAATGCATTTAAAAAATGTTATTACAAATTCTATTTTTTCATTTTTAGTATTTCTATTTATTTGCAGCCCATATTTAATAGAAAATTATCATAAATTTAATGGTTATATATTTTACAACGTAAATACTACATTTTATGTTTGGTATGACTCTTGGGACGATGTAGAAAGTGGTACGAAACTATATGGAGATAGAATTGGTTGGCCAGATATGCCTGAAGAAAACATTCCATCTTTTAATAAATATTTAAGTGAACATTCTAATAAGGAAATTATAAACAGGTTTCTTCAAGGATTTAAAAGTATATTTATTTACTATATTTCAATTAACGAGTTTACCGGTGCAGTGTCTTTATCAATATTTTTACTTTTTTGTTATCTTCAGTATTTAAAAAAATCTTTAAAATCGCCACAAAATTTTACAAATAACAATAAGAGTTTTGATTTGTACATTACATTCATTTCCGTAGTTCTTTTCACTGGAGCTGCGTGGTATTCAGTAATTGCACCAATCCCGCGTTTTACGATACTAATAATTATTCCAATATATTTTGTATTTTTTAAAAAATTGGATAACTTTAATATCTATTATCCGAACAGGTCAAGAGAAACTGATGTTTTTATAATTTTATTTATATTTTTAATAACACAAGGCGTTATCCTTATTAACCAAATATGAAAATTTCTATCTTTACATCTATGACAGATCCTGTAGAAAGGATGGATCCATGGGAAGAAGCTTTGTCTTGTTACAAAGATTTTGCTGATGAAGTTATAATTGTAGGAGAAAAATGGCCTAGTGAATTTAGTTTCAGTTATATTGGTGAAACTTTTCAAGAGGGTTTTAATAAATCATCTGGTGATTGGGTAATTCAAATGGACATCGACAATTTTTTCCATGAAAAATATATTGAGCAATTAAAAAATATATTAGGTAAATATAGTGACTTGCCAACTGTAGCATTTCCAAAATATCAAATATTTAGCCCTGATAGATATCATATAAAATCCAATATGTGCATTGCACTTAATAAAAATAAATTTCCAAATATAAAAATGAATGGTGGTGGCGATCTGTGCCAACCAACATTGGATGGTGTTTTGTTAGAACCAGAAAATTATCCATTAGTAAAAATTCCGATATGGAATTACGACTCTGTATTTAAAACAAAGGAAGTTATTGCAAAAGATAGAGCAAGATTTGCAAGAGCATGGTTTAGAGAATTTGACGAGTGGGGCGACAGAGGTGGAGAATCAGAAGAAGAAGCTTTTATTGCATGGAGTAATATGATAAAACTTAGATACAAAAATCATATTTTAAAACTAAGTATGAATGATCATCCTAAGTACATTAAAGAAAAATTAAAGATATTATCTGAAAACCAATTTGGTTATGATTTGTTTGGTTTAAAAAATAATATAAACAGAAATTTATATGATTATGCTAAAGCATACAAATTAAAACTATTTAACTAAAAAATAAGAAAAATTATAAATTATTATCTTTAATTTTTTAAAATTTAAAAGAGCTAGAAGAAAAAATGGTTGATTATATTAAATATATGTTGAAAGATAGATATATAAAATTTGCTACATATTCTCTATGCGCAACATCTATTTTTATATTAATTTACAACATTTTACATTACGACCCAATAGAAGGTTATGATGCAGAGGCACACTATAGTTATCTACACTACATAGCTATGTATTTGCCTTATAAGATTTCAATACCTTCAATTGAATTTACTAGAGAATTTTTTAATCCCCCAATTCCATATTTGTTTCCTGCTGGTATTCAAGTAGTTTGTAGAAATGTAATTGTTTCTGAAAATTATATTAATGATTGTCAACAAATACTCGGTACAGCAACTCAGGCTTTTCAATCAATCTTGTATATAGTAACAATGTATTTTTATTTGTTATCTTTTAAAATTCTTAAAAAAAATAAAAATTTACTAAATATCAATCTAATTTTAATTATTTCTCTTTTAGCAGTTAATTACAGGACAATATCTATGATTAGAGGCGAGATATATATCCTATTTTTTAACAGTATATTAATGTACAAGTTACTTAAAATTTCAAATAACAAATTTATATTTAAAACAATTGATGTACTGATTGCAGGAACACTTATTGGGTGTATGGCGTTGAGCAGGCAATGGGCTTTTTTACTATTTTTGTCTTATATATTTATAGTATTTTTTTTAGAAAATGAATATAAGAATAGGTACTTAAAGTTTATTTCCTACTCTTTTTTACTAGGTTTCTTTATTTCGTCATGGTTTTATTTTAATTTATTTTTTGAATATGGTTCTTTTACAAGTTTTAATAAAGACCCTTTACCTTTTAATTTTAAAAATCAAAATTTAGACTTTTATATTCCCTTTAATAGTGAGTTTCTAATAATGTTTTATAAACCAATAAGACCATATTTTTCAAACCAATTTTTTCCAATTCTTTATTCCGACTTGTGGGGAGATTATTGGGGTCATTTTGTTTTTACAAGCAGAGATTTATTAGCTGGAAGAAATCAAATGTTAATTGGAAGTTACTTGGCAAGGGTAAATATAGTTTCATTAATACCAACTGTTCTCATCCTTTATTCACTTTTTAAATCAAAGAAATTAAAAGGTAGTAAATTTTTTCATAAATTTCTTAAATACGGAATACTTTTTTCATTCTTTGGATATTTATGGTTTTTAATTAAATATCCTGAAATACCAACTGGCGATACTATAAAAGCAACTTACATTATTCAAATGTTTCATTTAATTGGATTTATTTTTGCAAGTTATTTAGAAGATCTCAAAAACAAAAATTTGAAAACATACTTTATAATTTTAGCTTTTCTTTTATTTGCATATGTACATAATTTTTCTACTTACTTATCACATTTTCCAATTAAATATTAAAAATTCAATATTTTTTTGAGATATAATATAAAAATTGAAACATAAAATTTTTACAATATTGAAAAAAAATAACATTTTTTTGGTATTTTTTATATATTCGGTAATTCATGTATACAACGTTCAATATATTGGAACTTATTGGGATGATTTAGGGTACATTAACACATCTCAAATAATTATTGATAAGGTTAAATTATATTTTACTGATTTTAACAATCTCTTCCTTGGAGAATTCAATTACAACTTTGAATTTTATGGATTTTTAATACCCTTAATAATTTTCTTATTAACAAAAGTAGAGTTTCTAAATGAACTACTTATTTCATTTTTAAATTATTTTTTTGGTTATGAGCCATTAACAAAATTGGATCAGCAGAATACATTAAGATTCTTATATTTTTATATTTGCATGTTGGTAGTTTTAATTTTTATACAAAAAAAATATACTGAAATTACTAATAAACAAAATTCTTTTTTCTTTTTAATCCTATTGCTTTTGACACCAACTTTTAACGGGCATCTATTTTTTAATTTGAAAGATGTACCCTTTGCGTTAATTTATTTTTTATCATGTATTTTTGTCTTAAATAACAAAAACTTGTTTACAAAAAATTTTAAAAGTAACTTAAGGTCTAATTTAATATTGTCTATTTTATTTTCATCATTGTTGCTTATAAGGTTCAGTGGAGTAATATTTATTGGTTTTTTACTATTTAATTATTTTTTTCTAAACAAAATTAGAATCAACTTTAAGTACTTTATTAATTTAGTTTTTATAGGTTTAATTTCTTTGTTCTTATTTTTTCTCCTAACTCCATCTGCTTGGAGATACCCTCTGAATTGGGTTAGAGGGGCAATCGAAACACAGTTTTTTTTGGAATGGGGCGGTTTAGTCCTCACAAATGGTGAGTTTCTTAGTGCAACTAATCTGCCTTTTAATTATTTATTTACATGGTTTTTTTATCAATTGCCCTGGCCTTATATTTTATTATTTTTTTATGGAGTTTATTTATTTTTAAGAAGATACAATAACATGGATGTTTTTTCAAAATTTTCAATAATTTTTATTTCTACAATCTTAATCTTTTTTTCGGTAACAACTCCTGTCACTTACGATGGTATAAGGCAATATTTATTTCTAATACCTTTTATCATTCATATCATTACACTCTCTTTCTCCAGGTTGTTTAATCATGGTAAAAATAAAATTTTTAAAAATATTTTTTTGATTTTATTTTTTTCACTCATGGTATACACACAATACTCCCTATATCCATTCACCTACACTTACTACAATGAATTGGTTGAAGAGGATAAGATAACAATAGACTGTGAAAAAATTGGAGGTTGTGGGTATTGGGAAACAGACTATTGGGGAGTTTCAGGAAAAGAGATAGTTAGTAACACAAAAGATTTAATCAATAAAGATTATGTAGTTTTGAGTTGTACTCCTAGTCAAGTATTTACTGATTACTATATTTCCGAAAATACTATTGACTCTAGAAGCTCTTTATATATTTATACAATTCATAGGCCGGAGATTGAAAGCGGATTATGTGAAAATATTTCAATAGAAACGGACAATTGTGAAACTATTTATACAGAAAAAAGAAAATTAAGAAATGAATTTATCAATTTGAGCCATTTGCTTGAGTGCAATTTTAATCGTTAATGATCTTATCAATTATGTATATTGGACGTTGCTTAACTTCAATAAATATATTACTCACATACTCTCCAAGGATACTTAATGATAATAACTGGAGTCCAGATAAAAAATAGATTGAAGAAAGTCCGAAATCCCAGTTAAAAACTTTAATTCCGAATATTTGATCTTGTATAAATACAACAATGGAAAACATAATGCTTCCAAAAGCTATTACTAAACCTGACAGTCCTATAAATCTAATTGGCTTAACGCTGTAGTCAAATATTCCTCTAAAAGCTAGATTTAAAAACTTGCTAAAACTCATTTTTGTTTTTCCATACTTTCGTTTATTTTTTTCAACATCAACAAATTCAGGTGCAAAGCCTGTGTATGCTCTTAAGCCGTTTAAATATCTAATTTTTTCTGGCATCTGATTTAATACATTGACCACCCTCTTATCAAGAAGAGAGAAATGGCCAACATTTTTTGGTAGTTTAATATCAGAAAAATAGAACTGTATTTTGTAAAATAGACCAAAAATTATATTTTTAAAAAAACCATCATTTCTTTTTATTCTTCTTGCTAGTACAATTTTGCTTCCTTTGAGCCAAAGATCTATCATTTTAGGGACGTACTTGGGATCATCTTGAAAATCTGAATCCATAATTAATATACAATCTTCATGAAAATTATTTATTCCACAGGCTATTGCTGCTTGATGACCAAAATTTCTTGATAATTTTATTTTTCTGTAATTTATTTTTTCGGTGTTTTTTAAATCTTTAATAATATCCCAACTTTTATCAATAGAACCATCGTCTACAATAGTTATAAAGAAAGAACAACCACTAATGCCATCAACTTCATTAGTCAATTCATTAAGAAATTCTTTTATTGACTCTTCTTCATTGAATACCGGTAGAAGTATGTTGATTGCTTTATTCATATTTTTCAAATTTTATTTGTTAATGAAATATTTTACTAAAGACTGGAAAAATATCTTAACAAGCTTAAATTTATCTCCTAATTCTTTTTCCAAAATTATTAACTTTATAAAGATATAAGTATCTTTAAAAGGCTTATTAATAACTAGATGGTAATTATGATTATTAATTAATTTAAACTGATCCTGGTAAAACGCACTGTGGCTCTTTAAGAATGAACTCACAGACCAAGGTTTATGCTTTCCTTGATAATGTAAAAAATTTACACTTTTAATTATCTCTTTCTTACTAAATGTGTTTTCTTCATGGATTGGAAAATTAAGATTAATATCTAATTCAACGTAATTTCCATCAAATGTAACATTTAATATATCTTGATCCCACCATAAAACTTTGTCGTAAGTACTATTTAAATTATTAACAAATTTATTTTCATAAGTTAACTTTTGCCATTTCTTAAAATCAATAATCATTACCCCCGCATTAAAGTATTTACTTTGGTTTAGTGAAAGCCTCTTAATATATTCTAAATTTCCATCTTCTTCAGTTCTTACAGCTATTGTTTTCGAAGATTCTTTCAAACGATTGATATGAAGTGATACATTTTTAATGGGATCATTTAAACATACTATATCAGCATCAACATAGGTTATGTAATCTAGGTCATTTGGGAGATATTCATGAATGAACAATCTATAATATGTAGCTTCCGATACATGAGTGTTTGAAACTCTAGGAAAAGGGCCATAGTTATTTTGAAATTCATATATTTCAAAGTTATGTTCGGTTTTTTTTAATCTCTCCAAATAATGATTAAATGTTTTAGGTTTTCTGTGGATAATATAAAAATTGTGTTTTTCACTTACTACCCTAAGAATAGAACTAATTGAGTTAAATGCTTGTTGGTTATATTTACTATCAAAACAATATAAAAAATTCAATTTTTATCCAAGTTGAAATTAAATATACTTTTAATTTTTTCCTTATTTGACTTGTAAATATAATAATCTATCAAATAAAAAAACGGTAAAGAAAGAATTAATGGTCTATGATCCAAATTAGTTCCAAAGTACTCAACCAAAAGAAAGATACTTGTTAAAAGATAACTGATTGAAATTAAATAAACTTTTTTATTTGTAGCTATTTTTCTATAGGAAAGTGTCGTAACTATTAATGTACACATTTCAAAAATAAAATAACAAAAAATTAAACTCGTATCTGTAAATGTAACTAAAAATAATGAAATCATAAACGCAATAGAAACATTAATAAGTTGGTTTAGCTCTTTTCCTACAAATTTTATATATAAAAATACTGGTTGAAATATAGGGTTAATTGTTGCAGTAAAAACAGCAAATGGTACCAATTTATAAATCGAATCATCATATTTTTCAAAATAAATTGAGTACAATCCTTTAAATTCTATAAGTATTAATACTCCTACAATCAAAATTGAAGAAATGATTGTTGTAATAAAAGTTGAACTAATTAAAAAATTATCTTCAACTCTATTTTTATATGCCATCATAGAAATGCTTGGAAAAATTAAACTAGTTAAAGAAGATGCAATAGGTCGTAAATTGTTAATTATTATTACACCCAAAGCAACTGAGGCAATATTTTTACCTTTTATATCTGTATAAATCAAAAAAGCAATATTCAAAAAAGATACCTGGAGAGATTTAATAAGAAATGCAAGAATTGTGTATTTAAATTTATCAAACAATTCAGATTTTATTTTTGACTTAAAAACTTTTATAACAAAATTGATAAGGTTTTTTTCTGACGATGTAAACAGCAATATCAGAAATATACCTCTTAGTAATATTGATATTGACAATAAATGAAAAATACTGTATCCAAAATGTAATAATATGAAAAAAGAAATAGTTCTTATAAATTTTAAAATTAACAATTCTCCAATATCTATATTCTTAGACTTATTGGAAACAAGCATAAATTTTGAAAATATCTCGATTAAAGATTCAAAAACTGCAGAAACAGTAATTAAAAGAAATAGAATATAGATATTTTCAATTTTGTACTTTGCGAAAAAATCTATATTTTCAAGTAATGATAAAACTACGAACCATGTTGGGGAAATATATACAACAAATTTTATAATTTGATATAACTTTGCTGAAATCACATCTTTTGTATAAGTCGCAAAGTATTTTTCAATTAGCTGTACAAATGTGAGTTGACTTAACTGTGAAAATACATATATTAATGATAATGATATGCCCCAAACAGCAAATTCATTTACATCAAGATAATAGGTAACCAAAAATATGTTCACAACAGTAAATATAAGGCCAAGCAAATAACTTGCATATCTGATAATTAAATTACTAATTTGCATATTTAGTAAATGTCTTAATTCTTGAGATGGCTTTAAAAAGATACTGGATTACTATATTAAATCTAATTCTCATAAGTTTTGAGTATCTGCGATTTTTTAAGTCAGGATAAAATTCTTTTATATAATTATCTAAGAAACTATTTTTTGGTGGAAGAATTGTTTTAGAAATATTATACCTCCTAAACATTTCATTCCAAGTATGGCAAATATAAGATTCTGATATTTTTTCTAACAATAAAGGGTAGTCTTTTGGTAAAAAAAACAATTTTATAGAACTTGGCGGTACAGGAAAAAAAGTATTTGAACTCAAAACCATATTAAATATATTTTTTTCAGCAAAAACGTCTGTAATTAAATTAGGACCAATTTCACCCCAAAAAAATTTAAAATTGTTTTTATCTATTCTTTTATAAATTTCGGTTCTAAGTGAATCGACAATCTCCATATCATTAATGTACATTGCAGAGCTACCAATTAATTCTGAATTTTCATATGCTAATACAAATGGGCTATTTATTGTTAGTTTTACAAAATCTTCTACTGGCCTTAAACAAATGCAATCAGAATCAAACCACCATCCACCATATTTTTTTAACAACTCATATCTAAATAGATTTGAAAAAGAAGAAAGGTTTTGTTTTTGAAAGTTCTGATTAAATAAAGTCAGGTAATTTTGGGAGATAATTTCACTTGCATCTTTTTGTAGTATTCCCTTTGGCAGGTTTAAATCTTCATAGGACCAAACAATAACTTCAAAACCATTTTTTTTAAAAGATAATAAATTTGATAACTCATAAAAAGTCAACTCACCACTCCAAAAAAAGTTTGCAGCTCTTGGATTATTCTTCACTCTTTTTATATTAGAAGAATAAATAAGTATTTTTAAAAACATTAGTTAAAATAACAAAGTAACAAATATGCTTAAAATAAAATCAAAAAGATACTTCGAGCGGCATGAAAATGAAATTAACAGGTATGTATTAGATAATACGGAGTGGATTCATTTAATTAATAAACAAAATCAATTTAAAAACTATACAACAAAGAAACATAATCTTTTTGAAATAGATCTAGATATTACTCTTGAAAAACAGTTAAAAATCATTGATGAAAAAAAATTCGACCTAGTTGTTATAACTGATATTTATGAAGTAACTCATGACATATATGGATTTATGAAAACAATTAAAACAAT
>MDTD01049180.1_pt1 | contig 23139 bp, 22 predicted proteins | sample 811221 | NCBI WGS metagenome assembly MDTD01 (sample SAMN05326646, study PRJNA326480) | marine metagenome | isolation source: seawater | place: Pacific Ocean: South West | collected 2011 | reverse complement strand
TTGTTCATTTGATGTTGTGATAAGGTGATATTTCTTTTTAGTCAGCTCTATTTCTCCAAATTCAAATTTATTTTATTTTAATACATCAAAATTTTTTAGCTCTCTTAACTCACCAGCATTGTTAGCTGTAGCTCCAAAATAAAAAGCGTAATTGTAATACATTCTATTTTTAGCGAGATCTAATTTTCTTTGGAATTCTTTTTTATTAGAAGTTGGTGGATTTGTATTTGGCATTTCAAATACAGCTGTTATTCCTCCGACGATAGCCGCCCTACTTCCAGAATGAAGGTCTTCGGTATCTGTTGAACCCGGCTCTCTAAAGTGTGTTTGGGTATCTATACATCCAGGTAAAACTATAAGATCTTTTGCATCTACAGTTTCTTTTGCATCATCAGAAATTTGACCAATATCATGAATTTTGCCATCTTTGACTGCAATGTTCGCATCTTTAAATTCACCATCGACGTAACATTTTCCATTTTTTATTATTAGATCTAACATTTATAAAAAAAGTTATTATAATAAAACTTAATATCAATCAAATATGAATAATAGCGTTTATATATTAGAAGATAGAGCAATTTTATATATCAATACAATTTTTAAATATAAGAATGGAAGTTTAAAAGTTCTAATACCTCAATGGCTTAACTTAAAACATTAATTATTATGAACAACAATATTATTGCTATTATAGAAGCTAGGATGTCCTCAAAAAGACTACCAGGAAAAGTTATGTTTAAGATTAAAAATGAAACTATTTTATCAATTTTAATAAATCGTATAAAAAATTCAAAAAAGATTAATGATATTGTTGTAGCAACCTCAACAAATCCATTTGATCAAGAGATTGTAAATTTTTGTATCAAAAATAATATTAAGTATTTTAGAGGTAGTGAACAAAATGTAACAAATAGAATTTATAATTGTGCAAGTAAATTTAAGGCAAAAATAATTGTTCAATTAACAGGTGATAACCCTTTGATTGATTATAGAATAATCGATAGAGCGATAACTATTTTTAAAAAAGATAATTTTGATTTTGTTTCAAATAATAATTTTGGAAATTATGATGAAAAGACTGCAAATGGAATGACAGTCTCTATTTTTCGTAAATCAGATCTAAAAAAAAACCTTAAATATTGTAAGACAAAACCATTGAAAGAACATTCAAGTTTATATTTCTATAGAGAAGGAAAAAATAAATATAAAATTAAAAATTTTAATACAAAAATTAATTTATCAAATGGAAAAAAACCAAGATTGACTCTTGACTACAAACAAGATTTTCAATTAATTAAAAAAATTTATTTAGATTTATCGAAAAAATATTCATACAAATTTAGCTACAAATCAATTATTAACTACCTTAATTCAAATAAAAAATTACTTAAGATAAATTCGTTTATCAAACAAAAAAAACCAATAATTTAAAGATATATTTAGCGCAATGTTCATATCAAAGAAAAAAGCTTTTTTTTTAGACAGAGACGGTGTAATTATAAAAGATGTAGGCCATTTAATATCATCTAAACAAATAAAATTTTTACGAAAAATTTTTAAAACTTTAAAATTTATTCAAAATAATAATTTTTTATTAATCATTATTACAAATCAATCTGTTGTAGGTAGAAAATTAATATCAAAACAAAAACTTAATAAAATTCATATAACTATAAAAAAAAAACTTAAAATGAGAGGTATCTATATAAACGACATTTTTTATTGCCCTCATCACCCAACTGAAGCTCAAGGATCATATAAAATTAAATGTCTTTGTAGAAAACCTGGTAATCTAATGTTAAAGAAAGCAATAAAAAAGTGGAATATAGATGCTGATAAAAGTTTTATGATTGGAGATAAATTTTCAGATAGAAAATGTGCAAAAAGTACAAACATAAAATTTTTTTTTCCTTCTAAACTAGATTTATTTAAACAAGTAAAAAAAAAAATAAAATGTGCGGAATAAATTTTATTCAATCTTCTTTTGAAATAAAAAAAATAGACTTTATTAAAGAACTTAATAAATGTAATTTATTTTTAAAAAAAAAAAAAATTAAAGATATATTAAAGATAATAAGACTTCTTAAAAGAAATCAAATTTTTATCGAATTGATAAAAAACGATAATCAAAAATTAAAAAAAAAATTGTTATCATTAGAGAAAAAATTATTAAAAAGAAAAAAATTAATAAATTTTGATTTAATTGAAGATATAATATGGGTAATCAGAAAAGAAATAATTGATGATAGTAAAAAGCTTCATAATACACTGATAAAAAACAAAATTGAAACAACAGAAAAATCAATAATTTTTTTTAAATATTATTTAAACTCACTTGAATCTTTAAATTATTTAGAAACTAGAGGTAGAGACTCTTTGGGGCTAAGTATAAATATTCTGTCATCAAAAAAGATTAATTTTTCATATTTAAATAATATTAATAACCAAAACATTAATTTTTTTCAAAAAAGAATTTCTAAAAATTTATACTTAACTAATCTTATAATTAAATATTCTAATCCAATTGGTTATGCTGGTGAAAATATTAACAAAATAAATGAATTGTTTATAAACAGTAAGATTATAAAAAAAATAGATTTTAAAAATATGTTGTCCTTTTTTATCATTGGACACACAAGATGGGCTTCAATCGGAGAAGTTAATCTAAGTAATTGTCACCCTTTCGTGAATTACTATAATAAAAATTATTCTTTATTCTATATGAATGGAGATATCCTCAATCATGATAAATTAATTATAAATCCAAAAAAAAATTTTAAGTTTAATATAGTAGATAAAAACTGTAAAAATGACTTAAGATTATTGCCCTATGAATTACATAGAAATGATAAAATTGATATTAAAAAATTACAAGGATCATTTGTACTAATTTATCATCAAACAAACAAACCATACAAACTTTCAATTTTAAAAAAAGGAACTCAAGGATTATATTTTGCAAAAAACAATGATGAAAACTTTTTATTTTCATCTGATGTATATGGGATTGTTAACAACACAAATGAATTTCAAAGAATTCCAGATAATAGTAAAATTGATATAAATCCATTTAATGTTAAAAACTTTTTTGTCAAAAAAAATAATTTATTTGAGACTAAAATTTCAACAAGAGATCTAGATAAGAAGAAATTTCCAAATTTTTTCTTAAAAGAAATTAACGATACTGATGTTTTTATTAAAAGAACTATTCGTAATTATCTAAATTTAAATGAAAAGAAAATTATTAATATGGATTTTTTATTTTCTAAAAAAATCAGAAAATTATTAATTAATAAAAAAATAAATAACATTATATTTACCGGTATGGGAAGCTGTTATACGGCTGCTGTAGGTATATCTAAATATTTTTCTAAAAAGTTAAATGAATTAAAAGTTTATGATATAAAAGTTCAAGCATCAATCGCTAGTGAGGGAAGCGGATTCTATCTATCAAAAAATATGTCTAATAGTATTGTAGTTGTTATTGCACAGTCAGGAACTACAATTGATACTAATGTTTTTGCTAAAATTGCTAAAGATAGAGGTGCGCATACAATTTCTTTAGTGAATAAAAGAGATGGAGATATAACTTATATAGTTAATAGAAATTTATATCTTGGAAATGGAAGAGATATAGAATTATCAGTTCCATCAACAAAGACTTATACATGCCATCTTTTTTTAGGTTTTATATTAAGTGATAAAATAATTAGTATTTTCAAAAAAAAATATAAAACCAAAATATTTAAAGAAGCAAAAAAATTAATTAATTCCAATTATGTTAAAGATTTGATCTCTTATCATTCAAAAAAAATTGATAAATTAAATATAGATATTTTAAGATATAAAAGATGGATTGTAGTATACGATGATTCTTCAAACGCTTATAGTGCTCTTGAATTTAGAATTAAGTTATCTGAATGTTGTTATAAATCGATAATTTATATGCACCTTGATAATTTAAAAGATACAAATTTAAAAAATTGTTTGATTTTTTATGTAGGAGAAAAAGATATATCATATGAAAAAATTATTGCTGAAAATTTTTTACTGTCAATATCACCCAAACGAACAACAAGAAAAGTTAAGGCAAAAAACTTTTATCTTAAAAATAGATTAGGATCTTTATTAGCTATAGAGTCTTCAATAGTTTTGCAATTAATTGCATACAAAATGTCAGCTCTTATTAATAAAAATCATACTAAAGTGGAAAAAAATTTGAGTAATAAGAAATTAATAAATTTTGTTTTAGATGAAAGAGATAAAAAAATTTATGCAAATTTGAACAAAAAATTAAAAATAAATTTTTTATCTGATAAGTTAAAAAGACCTGTGGACGCAATTAAACATCAAGCTAAAACTGTCACTGTTGGTGCAGTAAGGAATGAGAAAAAATTTAAAGACTTAAATATTCAAAATTCAAATATAAAAACAAAAAATTCAAAAATAATCTTTGGGAATCAAATTTTAAATCTCAATAGAAAAATTAATTTAATAGCAAAAAGCAAATATGATATAGAAAAGTACTTTTTTGGAAATTTAATTGAATATTATAATTCTTATTATAAAAAAAATTATTTTTATAATTTTTTTGATTTAAGAAATTTGAAAAAGGTAAAAACTGATTTTCAGAACATTATATTTGGTCAAAGAAATAACGATATGTTTAATAATTCAATATTTATTGAAGAAGATTTACTAAAATCTCACAATATGATTAAAAATTATTTAATAAATGACAAAAAACATATACGTGATGAAATAAAATTCTTACAAGCAAAAAAAGATATTTTCAAAAAAAGTAGTAAGCAAAAAATTGAATTTAAAAAATATTTTAAAAATTTCAATAATATTAAGTTTTTAGGAAGTGGAATTAATTATCTTGTAGCTAAAAAATATGCTTTAAAATTTTCCAAAAAATTTAGTATTCCTATCAGCTATGATGTAATAGAAAATCATAAACATATAGATATATCTTCGGAACCTTTGTTAGTAATTTTTGCCTCAAATATATACCGTAGTGGTTTTCAATATGACGTTGTTTCAGAAATTGAAAAATTTATTGCTCATAAAAATAGCGTAATTTTATTTACAAACAAGGGTAATGATATATTCGATAAATTTATCAAATCAAAGTTTTTTATGAAAGCAATCAAGCTTCCTGTAGTTAGTGAAATTTATTCTTTATCACTTTTTGATACTTATTTTCAAAAAAATATTTAATTTTCCCATTCGATTCTATCTTATAAAAAATGTAGATCTTATACAATTTTTCCCAAATTGATTTTCTTTTAACAATTTTAATATTCTTAAATTTTTTAATCCTTTTTAAAAAATTACCATCTTCTTTTGATTTTGTTTTTATAATAATTTGATTATAGTTTATTTTTTTATTTAAGATATTATTAATAATTATTGGTTTTTTTTGAATTATATTTAAAAATAGCACTGAAGTTAAAATTCCATCCATACTATTTTCAAAAGAAAAATGACCTGAGGTCTCAAAACCAAAATTTGAATTATAAAATATTTGTTTTTCTATAACATTTCTATCTCCTACTTTTGATCTAATGAAGTTAATATTCAATTTTTTTAGGTTTTCTAAAAACCAGGGGTTTGTGATTTCTGTTCCAACTATACTTAAATCTTTTTTCTTTGATATTGATAAAAATTTAGCAAATATTAATGCTAATTTTTCTGATTCAATAACTCCATAATTTTTTTTTGCTATTACAACTCTGTCTCCATCACCATCGAAAGAAAATAAATAATCAAAATTTAATTTTTTTTTTAATGTTTTTTTAATGAAATTTGATCCAGAATTTTTATTAATATTTTTACCATCATATGTATGATTGATAAGTTTTGATTTTCTAAATATATTTAAATTTTTTTTGAATGAACATGCACCTCCATTTGCTAAATCAAAAATTATCTTATTTTTATTTAATTTCTTAAGTTTTTTATTTATGTAATTAATATAATTTTTTGGAAATATCTTTTTTATACTTACTTTTTTTTTAACTAATTTATGTTTGTTGCTAAAATAAGATAAAATTTCATTCTCTTTTTTTTTTGATAATTTATTTCCATTATTAAAAAATTTAAAACCATTATAATTCCAATTAAAATGAGATGCTGTAATCATTATACAAAATGATTTTTTTTCTTTAGATAAATAATTCAAATATGGAGTAGTAATAGGTCTATCAATAACGAATATATATTTTAAATTCTTTAGTTTTGATAAAATTATATTTATTATAGGCTTTGCACTAAATCTTGTGTCATATCCAATATAAACTGATTTAATTTTATTTTTATTTAAAAAAAAATTTAATGAGTCAAAAAAATTATTGAGAAAATTTTTACTCATTAACCCGTGATTATATTTATCCCTAAATCCATCATCACCAAAAATTTTCATAAATCCCAACTAATTATTAAATTGCATTATCAGTTTTTTTATTTTTGATAATGACATAATTTTCATTTTTTTTAGTCTTAAGATGTCTTCTTTTAACGTTCTTTTAAGACCTTCATTAATGCCAATTTTAGGTCTCCATTTAAGTTCTTTTTTAATGTTTGATATGTTAGCTATAGATATTTCAATATCATCATTTCTTTTTTCCAAATGTATCTTTTTTTTGTATAAAAGTTTTTCAAATATTGCATTTATACTTATTGCGCTTCCAGAACCTACATTATAAATTTTATTATTTGACTTACTATTTTTTAATACTTTAAAAATAGCATTACATAAGTCGTCTACGTACAAAAAATCTCTTTTTTGTTTACCATTACCAAAAATAGTAATTTTTTTATTTTGTATTTTTTGAGCTAAAAAAGTGGATATTACAGCATTTGATTTTGGACCATAAATGTTAAAGAAACGAAGTATACTATAATTTAAATTATTTATTTTTGAGTACTTCTGTATCATTTTTTCACCTATATATTTTGAATAAGCATAATAATGACCTGGTTTTAGTGCAAAATTTTCTTTCACAGATTTATTATCTGTATCTCCATAAACTGAGGCTGATGATGCAAAAATAAATTTTTTTATTTTTTTCACACAACAAAAATTTAATATAGCCTGTAAACCTTCTATATTGTCTTTGAAATATTTTTTTTCATCTTTTTTACTTATTAATATATTGGCGCTTGCCGCCAAATGAATAACTGCTTGAATGTTATTCAATTTTTTAATTAAGTTTACGCTTCTAATATCTATTTTAAAAATTTTTGATTTTTTATTTGGACAATCAATTTTATTTTGTGAAAAATTATCAATAATATAAACTTTGTAACCTTTGGTAATTAAGTAGTTAGTCAAATTTGATCCTATAAAACCGCAACCACCTGTAATAAGTATTTTTTCCATAAACAGATTTATATTATAAGTTTTTATCTAAATATTGTAATATTAGAAAAATTATACTAATTCACCTTAAAATAAACTACTAATTCAGTCTAAAATAAACTAATAATTCTGTCTAAAATAAACTAATAATTCATCTAAAGATAAATTAATTAATGGTTTATTTTATAATTTATTATGCAAAATAATCTAAAAATTTCTGTAATTGTCCCAGTTTATAATTCTGAAAAATATATTGCAAGATGTATTAGATCTCTAATAAATCAATCAATTAAAAAAACAAATTACGAAATAATAATTATAGATGATAATTCTAATGATAATTCTTTAAAGGAAATTAAAAAATATCGATCCTCAAATATTAAAGTTATTAGGAATAAAAAAAATTTAGGGCTACCTAATTCACTTAATGTAGGAATAAAGCAATCTACAGGGTCTTATATTGTAAGAGTTGACTCAGATGATTGGGTTCATTCTGACTTTCTATATATATTATTTTCTTTTTTAATTATAAATCCTGGACTTGACGCAGTAGCTTGTGATTATGTTTTAACAGATGTTAAAGAAAAAACTATTAAAACAAAAGATTGCAGTAAAAGTCCTATTGGATGTGGAATAATGTTTAAACTTCAGCATCTTTTAGAAATGGGTCTTTACGATAAAAAGTTTCAATATGCAGAAGAAGAAGCTTTAAGAAAAAAATTTTTGAAAAATTATAAGATAACAAGAGTGCCCTTGGCTCTTTATAGATACAGGCAGCATAAAAATAACAGATCAAAAAATAAAAAAATGGTTAAGAAATACTCTGAAAAACTTAAGTAAATGAATAACATATATTTTATAGCTGAAATCGGTGTAAATCACGAAGCAAAGTTGAATAATGCATATAAACATATATTGTTAGCGAAAAAAGGTGGGGCTCAAGCCATAAAATTACAAAGTTATAAAGCAGAAAAAATTGTTTCAAAATATGCAAAAGCATATTGGGACAAATCAGAGGAAAAAGAAAATAACCAACTTAAGCTTTATAAAAAATATGATGGTTTTAATGATGAAGAGTATTTAAAAATATATAAATTTTGTAAAAAAATTAAGATTGATTTTATTATCACTCCTTTTGATTTAGATACAATTAGCTTTTTTAAAAATAAGGTAAAATATTTTAAAATTTCATCCTCTGATATTACTAATTTTCCATTAATAGAAAAAATTTCTAAAACAAAAAAACCAATCATTTTATCAACTGGTGCTTCCTCCAAAAATGAAATTTCAAATGCTATTAAGTTAATAAAAAAAAGAAATCGAAGAATTACAATTCTTCAATGTATTTTAAATTACCCAACGAAAAAAAATAATGTAAATTTAAATATGATAGATGATTTAAAAACTTTTGGTTATGAAGTTGGTCTATCAGATCATACAAAACCAAAAGATGCCCATCAAATATTGCTCTATGCATACATAAAAGGAGTAAGGGTTTTTGAGAAACATTTTACAACCAATAAAAAAAAAAGAGGTAATGATCATTTTCATTCATTTGATTTCAAAGATTTAAGAAAATTTTTCAATAAAGTTGAAGAAATTAACAAAATCTTAGGAAAAAATAAAAAAGAATTTTTAGAAAGTGAAATAAAATCAAGATTAAATGCAAGAAGAAGTATTTTTTATAAAAAAGATTTAAAAAAAAATCAAATTGTAAAAAAAGATGATTTGATTATGTTAAGACCAAGCACAGGCATGTGTCCGTCAAAAATTAATACTGTTATTGGTAAAGTATTAAAAAAAAATAAAATTAAAAATGAATTTGTAAGATTGAGTGACTTCAAATAAGCAAGATCTAAATATTTTAATTTTAGCTGCTGGAAAAGGTTCCAGATTAAAATCAAAAACACCAAAAATATTTCTTAAGTTGAAATCAAAAACTTTGCTTGAACACTCAATTAGTTTTGCCAAAAAATTAAATCCTAAAGATATATTTGTAATAACTAATCCAAAATATAAATATTTAGATAAGATTTATAATTGTAAATTTTTATTTCAAAAAAAACCTCTTGGAACTGGGCACGCAGTAAAAATTTTTTTAAAAAAAAATCATAGTGCTAAAAAACTTTTGATACTTTATGCTGATACACCTTTAATTAGTCTAAATGCAGCAAAAAAAGTAGTTAAAAAACTAAATTATTCAGATGTAGTATTAACTACTTTCAGATCAAAGAAAAATTTATCTATGGGTCTTGTAAAAATAAACTCAAAAAAAAAAATAACTAGTATTATTGAGTATAAAAATGCAAATTCAAAAGATAAAAAAATAGATTTATGTAATTCTGGTATGATGGGTATTAACCAAACAAACTATAAAAATATATTTAAAATCAAAAGAAATAAAATTACGAAGGAATATTATTTAACAGATATAGTTAAAATATCTTATGAAAAAAATTTATTAATCAATAAAATTTCAATTAAAAATAATTTAGCTTCTAGGGGTATTAATACAATTGAAGAATTTAATAATTTAAAAAAATAAGCATTGGTGCCACCAGTAATTAATATAGAAGATTTCTTAAGCATAAAAAATTTTTAGAGATCCTTATTGGCATTTTTTTGGAAACTATCGTTATTATCAATTAATTCCTCAAAAGTTCCTTTTGCTATTATTTTACCATTCTCTAGCAAAAAAATGTTATCACAATTTTTCATAGTATTCAAACGATGTGCTATTAAGATTATAGTTATATCTTTTTCAATTTTATTTATTGCTTTCATTACTTCATTTTCAGTACGATTATCAAGTGCGCTAGTAGCTTCATCCAGAATTAATACTTGGGGATTATTATATAATGCCCTTGCAATTCCAATTCTTTGACGTTGACCTCCAGAAAGTCTTACGCCACGCTCTCCAACGATTGTTTGATATTTTAGAGGTAATTCGTTAACTACAAAATCATGTAAATTTGCTATTTTGGCCGCACGTTCGATTTTTTTTTTATCAATATCTTTTGGGTTAATACCGAAAGAAATATTAGATGCAATAGTATCATCTGATAAATAAATATGTTGTGGTACATAGCCAATCGAATTTTGCCATGCTCTTTTGTTATTTTTGTCAATTATTTTTTCATCTACTTGCAATGTACCTTGTTGAGCGTCAAGAAGACCAAGAATGATGTCTACAGTCGTAGTTTTACCGCTTCCTGTTGTGCCTACTATTCCTACTGTGGTTTTAGCTTTAATTGTAAGGTTTATATTTTTTAATGCAGTCCTTTCACTGTTGGGGTAATTATAATGAACATTTTTGAGAATAATGTTTTTATTTAGATTTAAAATATTACTTTTAACACTAGTGTTTGATGAAATACAACTTTTTAGGTCATTGTATATAGAATCAAGAGCTGGAGCTATTGTTCTTAAGAAAGAAACATTAAGATATAATTGTTGAAGTGCAGGCATTAAACGATAACCGGCAAACGCATAAAGAGCAATTATAGGTACAATGCTTAAAAAAGAGCTGCTATTAGCCATTAAGTACAAAATTACTACTAACAGTCCTCCAAAAACAATTAATTCAATTGCGTAGCGCGGTAGTAAACCTAAAGCGAAAATCATAGCTTTGTATTTAGAATAATTTTTTGCTGGTTCAGAAAAACGATTTACATAAATATTTTCTAAACCCCCTATTTTAATTTCTTTAGCAGCTCCAAAAGACTCACTAACTGCAGAGAAACGTAAATTATTTGACTTAAGACGTTTTTTTCCATAACTAGATAATAAGCTACGTATTAATGTATAAATAATTCCATATGCTGTACCAAGTATAATGCATATAACCAAAGCAAGTTTTGGATCGGCAATTATTAGTAATATAATTAATGTTATTGCAACTACTCCATGTGCAATTAGATTAATCATTGCACCAATGCCGTTATTTACCACTGTTTCAACTTCTGAGAGAATATTTTTACTTAAATTCGCACTATTTCGATTTAAAAACCAGCTGTAAGGTTGATTTAGGTAACCCTCAATTAAACGCTTACCAATGGAATATTCTCTTAGAGAAATAAAGCGTGATTGGAAATAAAATGTAACTGTTTTAAGTGCTAGAGAAAATCCTAATAATAAAAAAACTAAAATGCCTAGGGCATAAGTAAATTCTTGATTTGTATTTATACCAAATTTTACAGCAATATTGTACATTGCTTTTATTAAAATATTTGTTTGAATAATTTCTGGATCAGTAAGTACAATTAAGAAAGGCATTATAGAGGCCACTCCAATCATATCTATCAGTGCCATTATCAATAACATTACTATCAGTAAGTACATTTTTTTTCTTTCTTCTGAAGAGAGTAAAAATAAAATTTTTTTAAAGTTTTGTTTCATATTACTTAATCACTTTTAATTATTCAAAATATTATCGATTATATGATTTAGTTTTGTATTATCTTTATTAATAAACATTAAATCTTTAAAATTTGTATAATATTTCTTTTCCCAATTTATTTGACTACAGTTATAAATATTTTGTAGAACTCTATTAATTTCTTTGTAATTCAATCTATTTGTTATAAAAAAATTATGTCCTTTTCGAGATTTTTTTGAAGGCCAACTAATATATTTAATTAATTTTTTTTTATTTTTCATACTATAAAGAATAGCCACTTTCTTTTTTCTTGAAATAGCCTCATAACCAAGGCAAGAATCCATAAAAATAATATTTTCAAATTTATCAACAATTCTATAGCTTGCTGCCCATGAGGTGCTTTTATGAAAAATACAATTAGATTTAAAAAATTTTTTATAAAAATTAATTTCATCTTTTTGATAAGAGGTATTTTTAGATCTTAAAAGAATATTTATTTTCCTTTTATGATTCAAAAAGTATAAATTTAATAATTTAAGCAATTGATTAATAAAAAAATCATGAGGACGATTGTTCTTATATTTCTTATATTGAGATATAAATAAAAAAGTATTTTTATATTTAGTCTTACTAATACTAACCATATTGTTAGTAAAATTTCCAAGTACATGATATTTAGATTTAATAATTTTTTTATACTCTTTAATTAAATATTTATTAAAAAGAAAAATATGATCACAATTTAAATTTTTAAAATTATTCGAAAATTTTTTTTTAAACATTGGAGAATATGAAAGCCTTGCACCATTTTGAATTGCTATAAAATAAATTCCCTTAAAATTATTTTTAAATGTATAAAAAGAGAGATCATTATCAATTTGATTAATCACAATTTTTGGCGAGGTGAATTTTATGTAATTTTTAAAATAAGTTATAAATCTAAAATCAAAGAAAACTATCTGTTTTAGAAAAATCCAAAAATAGAGTTCTGGCACATGTCTTGGTAAAATATTAAAATCTTTTCTTATTGCTTTTTTTAATAGATGTGAATTAAGCTCATCAAATTGAAGTATTTTTTTTGGTTTGGGAAGATCAAAACGGAATTTAATATTATATATTTTTTTAATCTTATTAATAATATTGTTCACGATTTATATCTATTCAAACTTTACAAAAATTTCATTAAAATTTTTTATAAATACTTTTATTAAATTTATCAGCTAAAACTTAAAACACCTTTGATACTTTTAATAATATTTCTAAACTCTTTTAAATCAGCAAAATTATCAATGTTAACAAACTTATAATCTGTAATAGATGGAAAAGTTTTTTTTAAATATATATTTTTTTTATTTAATATTGATGAGACTTTAAAAATATAAAATATTCCATTTCTAATAAAAACATTTCCAAGCATTTGTCTGGCAAAAATATTTTGCCCTTTTGCTGAAAAGAGTTTAAGATTTTTTTTCTTTATTTCTAAAATTTTGTAAGGATGAAATTTTTTATCAATTTCAGATACAGACCAAGAAGAGTCATAATTTTTTTTAATAACAGTTTTTAATGCATCTTTTAATTGTAATATTTTTCTTATTGGTGATGTCGGTTGTAAATAAATTATATAATCATATTTTTTTTTATAAATCTCTGAGTGATTTAAAACTTCACTAATTACTTCAAAATCAGAAGTATAATCTTTTGAAGTATTTGTTGATCTTTTGAAAATTTTAAATTTAAATCTATTTGCTTCATTTACTATTTTATTAGAGTCGGTTGATAATAATTTCTCGTCGAAAAAATTGCATTTATCAATAAATTTTGAAGTATATCCAATTAAACTTAACTTATTAATTCTTCTGATATTCTTTAGTTTTATGCCTTTACTTCCACCTCGAGCTGGAACTAGTGCAAGTATTTTCTTATTCATAAACATAAACTTATAAAAACTAAATCCAGGAAGTGACTATCGTTTTTCTCTCAAATCTTTTCATTTTTTTTATTTTCAAATTTTTATAATGTGAGTCACTTTTATAACTTGTGGTTGATATTTCATCAAAAATACATCCATTGATACCAGCTTTAAATTTATGATGAGAATTTCTTTTGATATCTATGATGTCGCCAGATTTAAGTGTCTTTGTCTTGCCATCTAATATCAATTTCAGTTCTCCAGATAAGATATGAAATGTTTCATTTTTTTTTTTTGTGATAATGAGTAGGGTGTGATTGGTTAGGAAGCATTACTATAATTTTTTTTGCATATTCATTGTTTATCAAATTAAATAAATAACAGCCTGTTTTGTGAAAATTTTCTATACCATCATGATGGGATATCTCCATTTCAAAATTTTCTCCAATAGCAATTTTATTTTCATTTAGAATTCCTTTAACTTTATGTATATAGCTCCATGTTTTTAAAAGTTTAATAATATTTTGATCTTGTTTTATTTTATTTATCAAAACTGGTTGATCAGCTTTTATATTTGATTTAACAGATATATTATCTTTAAGTTCATTAGCGGGTATTTGGTTTTTCATCAGAGGGAAAGCCAAATAAGAATTTTTATCATTTAAAACAGTACCTTTCTTTAAATCAAATTTTGCATACAAACCTCTCTGCAAACTTTTGATTGTCAAAATTTCTTTTTGAGTAATTATTTTTTTTTCAAGATTGTTATAACTCATAATATTATCAACACTTTTTAAATTTTCTAAATACTTTTGAAATGTTTTGGGTTGCATAGAGTATTTATTTAATTTGTATTTTTTTGTGTTAATTCCTATGTGTCGCTCAAATATTTCCGCACCGCAAGCCCTTGCCAACGATGAAGGCATAAATGACTCGGGATTTTCATGAGTCGACCAACCTATTGGCACTTCAGGATATCTTTTTTTCATTGACTTAATGAAACCAATTTGTAAATCAAAATCTCTACTGGGATAAATTGAAATACAGTGCATAAATGAATATTTTTGTTCATACTTTTTCATTAAACGTGCAATTTTATCTATTCCATACAAATCAAGTCCTCCTGTGGAAATAATTTTTGGTATCTTGTTTTTAATAGCCCTTTTGAGAAGTCTAAAATCGTTGGATGATACACTGGCAATCTTAAGAAAATCAAAATTTAATTTTTCGATAACTTTTACGGAATTTTCATCAAAAGGAGTACAAGCAGTTAAAAGATTTTTTTTTTTAACATAATGAAAAAGAATTTCAAATTGTGAAATATTTAGTTTTGTGTCCAAAAATCTTCTTACATACTTATTGTCACTATTGACAAATTTTTTATGAACAAATGTATTATAATCTCTCAATTGAAATTTAATTGCAGCTTTTACCTTATTTTTGTTGGAAATTTTAGCAAATTCACTAATAATTTTTTTGGCATGATTCACATCACCAAAATGATTATTTGCTAAATCAAGCACAAATAAATCCTTAAATTTATTAATACTCATTTTCAAAAAATTTTATTTATAATATTTTGCACACTTAATCCATATTTAATATTTATAAAAGAGTTTTTATAATTTAACTTATTATTTATGTCCAGAATATGATTTAACTCATTTATGAAATCTGTCGATCTTTTCTTCATAAATTTAAGAATTTTTGTTTTGCCGGTATTTAAATCTGTTAATTTTATTAAATCGTATTTTTTTTTAAAATTGAAAATTAATTCATACTTTTTTTTTTTAGTATAAATACAAACTGATTTTTTTGCAGGTTCAGATATTAAATCTGAAGTATAATTTATAAAAAAATTTTTAACTTTCCATCTAATGTTTATATAATTATCATAAAAAAGCTTCTTATTTTTTTTTTTTAAATTTTTAAAAAAACTTATTTTTTTTGGTAAATTAAAATTTAAAATTTTTTCAAGACATGTAATAAGATGAATCCCATGAGAGTGTTCATGAGCACATCCACCTCCCTTTAATAAAGATCCCAAATATGATGAAAATTCATCTTTCTGCCAAAAATGAGCATTTAAAATACCTTTCCATCCTTCACACCAATTAACATCAATTATTTGAACATCTTTTTTTTTTATCTTTTTGATTAATTTTTCGAACTTTTTAAAACTGTCACTAACAGAGTGATTGTATCCAATAAATAAATTTTTATACCTTGATAAGTAATAGATTTTTTTTTTATCAAATTTAGTTAAGTAAGTAGAAAATGGTTTCTCGATTAAAAGTGATTTAAATTTTATATTTTTTGAAATATCATTTAGTAAATTGTAATGAGTTGCAGGAGGAGTGCCTATAATAATTAGATCAAATTCCTTTTTACAATCAAAAATATTCTTAAAATTTATTAACTCAATCTTATCATCCCATTTAGAATATCTTAATGGATAAATTTTATTTTTCATTCGCTGTAGAGCATCGAAAGATATATCAGTAATACTTACTGATAAATTTAGCTTTCTAGATGCGTTAGCAAAATGATTTCCAATTGAGCCAGAACCAAAAATTAATACTTCTTTCATTTAAAAATATTTAAATTAAAATTTTCTATTCATTATAGATATTATAATGTATAGGAAGTTATTAATATTTTAAATGAAAATAGGTCAGGAAATATATCAATTCGCTCAACAACTTTGGCCACTAAATAGAAGTTTAACAGGCGAAGGTGTGAGAGAGACTTTAAATCAAATACATAATCATTTGCCTAAAATGAAAATATTATCTGTTCCAACAGGGACAAAAGTATTTGATTGGACTGTACCAAAAGAATGGTATGTTCGCGAAGCGTATATCCTAACCCCAAATAATAAGAAAATATGTGATTTTACAGAAAATAATTTACATCTTTTAAATTATAGTATTCCCTACGAAGGTGTAATATCGTTAACCGAGCTTAAAAAACATCTTCATACTCTTCCAAATCAACCAAATGCTATACCCTATGTAACAAGTTATTACGAGGAAAGATGGGGTTTTTGCCTTTCACAGAATCAATTCGACTCTCTTGAGGACGGTGATTATAAAATCAAGATTGATACAAAATTATTTGATGGTGTTTTAAATTATGGTGAATTAATTATACCTGGTAGATCAAAAAAAGAAGTTTTCTTAAGCACTTATATTTGTCATCCTTCAATGGCTAACAATGAATTATCTGGACCAACAGTTGTTACCTATCTAGCAAAATGGCTTGAAAATTTGAAAGAAACAGAATTTACATATAGGATTATTTTTATACCAGAAACTATAGGATCAATAACTTATATAAGTAAAAACCTAAAAAAAATGAAAGAAAATATATACGCTGGATTTAATATTTCTTGTGTAGGTGATAACAGGGCCTATTCTTTTCTGCCTTCAAGAGATGGTAATACTGTTAGTGATGAAATTGCAAAATATGTTTTAAATTGGATTGATCCAAAATTTATTAAGTATACTTGGTTAGATAGAGGCAGTGATGAAAGACAGTATTGTTCTCCGGGTATAGATCTTCCTGTTGCCTCAATATTTCGTTCAAAATATGGAGAATATCCTGAATATCACACTTCTTTAGATAAACTTGGAGATGTAGTAACTCCAGAAGGTTTAGAAGGAGGTTTCACGGCAATTAAAAAAACTTTAGAACTCATCGAAAAAAATAAAAAATTCTGCACTACTACTCTTTGTGAGCCTCAAATGGGAAAAAGAGGATTATATCCAACACTATCAAAAAAAGAGGGAGATAAAAATTTAAATCTAATGATGAATTTTATTAGTCTATGTGATGGAAAAAATTCACTAATTAAAATTGCTGATAATCTAAATATTCCTGCATGGGATTTGTATGAAATAATAGATAAGTTAAAAATTAATAATCTAATTGAGGAAAAATAGATTGATGCATTTCTTGACCTCTAATTTCAATTTAATGGCTTCTAATTCTAGCTGGATAAGGTTAAAAAAGAATAATGTTTTTATTGATAAAAATTATGGTGGATTAATATTATCTCTTGATAGAAAAACTTTAAATAATCATAATTTTTTTCACTTTGCTATTTATATCGATGGATCAAATATTTTTAGGACATTAAAAGAAATAAAAAATTTAATTCAAGTGGTAAAAAAATATAAAAAAAAATATTTTTTTTTGTATTTTTTCAATAATTTATACGACAATCCTATTCAAAAAAAAATATTTGATGATAATATTCTTAAATTAAATTTTGACATTAAAAATATTTATTTAAAAATATTTGATGAAAATTTAAAAAATATATTTTCCGAGAGAAATAAAATCTATATAAGATTTCCTTTTGATATTAAATTTATTAATTTCATCTCTAATGAGATAAAAAAAAATATAATCTATTTCTCTTCAAAACCTTACAAATTAATTATTTTAGATTGTGATAACACTCTTTGGGGAGGGATATTGGACGAAGATGGTCATGAAAATATAAAATATGATGGAGATGAAGAAGGACATTTATACAAACAATTTCAATTATTTTTAAAACAAAAAAAAACAGAAGGTTTTATATTGTCAATCTCCTCAAAAAATAATGAACATGATGTGTGGAATGCAATGAAAAAAAAAGAAATGATATTACAAAAAAAAGATTTTATTAATCCGAAAATTAATTGGAATGACAAAGCAAAAAATATAAAACAATTGATTAATCAGTTAACTTTGAGGGATAAAGATTGTGTATTTATAGATGACAATCCATTGGAAATTGAGAAAGTCAAATCTCAAATAAAGAATATAAACATTATAAATGTTTCGGATCCATTCAATATATTAAAAAAAATAAATTCTGATCCAAGATTATTCAAACACAAAATTTTAAAAGAAGATTTAAATAAATATAAACAGTACAGTTTAAAATCAAAATTTGAGAATGTTTCGGAAAAAAATGAACATTCTCTGAAATTCTACAAAAAATTGAAACAAAAAATCGTATTTGAAAAACTTAAAGAAAAAAATTTAGAAAGAGCTTTACAGCTTTTTAATAAAACAAATCAATTCAATTTTAGTCTAAACAGATACAATAACATTGCTTTAAAAAAATTATTAAATAAAAAAATTTATTCTATAAAACTTTTCAGTTTTAAAGATAAATTTGGTGATCATGGTATAATTGGTGCTTATATAATCAAAAAACAGGGCAAAGAAATTAAGATTATTGATTTTGTTTTAAGTTGCAGAGTTTTAAATCGATACCTAGAAGATTTTATAATTTTAAAAATCCTTAAAAAAAATTTCCATAAAAAATTATCTATTGTTTATAAAAAAAATAAGGTTAATAATGTTTTAATTCCACTTTTTCTTCAAAAAGAATATTTCAAACTAAAAAAAAAGGACAAAAATCTTTATTATTACGATATTGAGTATATAAATAAATTTAATGAAATCGAACAAATCTTTAACAGATAAAGTAAAAAAAATTTTTAAAGATGAACTTAAAATCAATGTAAATGAAAATAGTAAAATCTACGATAATACTAAATGGGACTCAGTAGGTAACTTTAATTTGCTATTATCAATAGAGAAAAAATTGAAAATAAAATTTAATCCCCAAGAATTTAATCAATTGAATTCATTTAAGGATATATTCAAAGTTGTCAAAAAAAAATCTAAATAAAAAACTTAATCATCTTTTTAGAGATTTAAAAATTAAAAAAAATGATAATATATTGGTTCATTCAAATATTGCTGGATTATCACAATTTTATGATAAAGATATCAGAAAAGCATGTGATTTATTTATAACATGTTTAAAAAAAAACATTGGAAAAAAAGGGGCAATAATAATTCCTACATATAATTATAAGTTTACAAAAAAAAAGCATTTTGACATTAAAAGATCTTTAAGTGAAGTTGGGTTATTAGGTAATTTCTTTTTAAAAAAAAATTGGAAAAAAAGAACTCTAGATCCAATATTTAGTCATCTAGTTTTTGGTAAAATCAATAATTTTAACAAAGATACAATTAATACGAATGCATTTGGTAAAAAAAGCATATTTTCACATTTATACCGAGAAAATTTTAAAATTCTTTGTTTTTGTTGTTCATCTGATAGAATTACATATATTCATTATTTAGAATATATCTTTAAAGTTCCTTATCGATTTGAAAAAAAATTTACAGGAGATTTTATTCAAAATAAAAGAAGGATAAAAATAACATATATATACAATGTAGGAAAAAAAAATCACATCTATAGATTAAAAGAAACAAAAATTAATCAATTAATTAATAAAAAAGATTTTTTATCATCAAATTTTGGTAAATTTCAATGTTTTTCTGTAAGTTCTAACTATTTGTATTCACAACTAAAAAAAAAATTGAGAAGCAAAAAAAATTTTTTGATTTCAAAATGAAATTTGACATCATTAAAAATAAAAAATTTTCCAAATATTCTGGTGATAAAAATCCAATTCATATTAATTTTAGTCACGCAAAAAAATTCTTTATTAAAAAACCCATAGTTCATGGAGCTAATTTAGTAATTAAAAGTATAAATCGAAAAAATTTTAAAAAAAAAAAATTTAATCACCTTAAAATTTTTTTTAAAGATTTTATTACCGTCAATGAGGAATTTAATACAAGTGAAAGTGCTAGAAAAATAATAATTAAAGGTAAATATAATGATAAAATAGAAATTCTTAAAAAATTCGATAAAGATAGAAATGTTTTAAACACAAAAAAAATAATTAAAGAATTGCTCTTTATCACAAGATATATTGGAAACATTTATCCAGGTGCAGACTCACTTATTCAACAAATTGAATTTAATATTTTAAGCTCTAATTATAAAAAAAGAAAAATAAAAAAAAGAATAATAAATAAAAATGTAAAAATCATATCATATTTATTTAATAATTTTAAAGTTGAAATCACAGCTATTAAACTAAAACCATATCCAGAAACAAAAGTTAATAATATTTTTAATTTAAAAAAAATAAAAAAATTTTTAAAAGGTAAAAAAGTTGTAATTTTCGGAAAAAATAGCGATATAGGCTCTTTTTTATATAATTCTAATATAAAAAAAGTTTGTGATTTAAAATTACTATCATTTTCAAATATTGATAAAAATTTATTAAAACACGATCTTAAGATTATTAAACCTGATTTTATTTTTTATTTTTTTTCTCCAAAAATTTTAAATGGAAATACAAAAAAAATTTTAGATTACTATAAATACTCTTACATTGATATCCCAATAAATATTTTTAAAATTTTGTCAAAATACAAGAATAAATTTAAAATTTTTTATCCATCTACTATTTTCATAAATCAACCTAAAAGATATAAATATCTAAAGTCATATATTGATACAAAAAAAATGGCTGAACAAATATTTAAAAAAAAAATATATAAAAAATCTTTTTTTATCAAAAGACTGCCTATGTTAAAAACTAGATCAAATTACAACGCTTTTTTAGGAAAATATTTTGGCTATCAGCTAAAATTTCTTGAAAAGGACATAACTAATTTTTTTATCAAATAATTTATGAAACCTTTTTTTTCCAATTTATTAGAAAGGATTTCATATTTATTTTATCACTAACAAATAACTGTTTTTTTCTAATTTTAAAAATTCTATTTTGATTGAGATCAATTCTAAATTTATTCAAGTAAAGAATATCTATACACCCTTCTAATAAGTGATCGATTGCTTGTCTAGGATGTGCAATTGTCGAAATACCATGTCTATTAAAACTAGTGTTCAATACTATGGGAATCCCAGTTTTTTTTTAAAATTTTCAATTACGTCCCAAAAAAATGGGGAGAATTTTTTTGATACATATTGAACTCTACTTGAATCGTCGACATGTATTGCTGCAGGAACTTTTCTTTTATATCTCTTATTTATCTTTTCAGCTTTTTGCATATAAAGAGAGGGTAAATTAGAAGAAAAATATTCATTAAATTTATAATCTAAAATTGCAGGTGCAAATGGCATAAACCAATCTCTTTTTTTCACTTTTTGATTTATAAGCTCTTTTGATGATAAATATCTAGGATCTGCAAGTATAGATCTATGACCTAATGATCTAAGTCCAAATTCTGCTCTATCGTGAAAAATACCAACTATTTTTTTTTTAGATATTTCTTTAGAAATATCTCTTTCAAGATTTCTGGGTTTAGTAAATTTCAGATTATATGAATTAAGTAGATGTAATACCTCATTATCTTTAAATGAAGGTCCTAAATAAGGATTTAGTCCATAATTAGATAAATTTTTTTTTGAGAGTTTTATTTTTTGCGAAAATATTCCACCCATTGACAATCCTGAGTCGGATGGTGCCATAGAAAAAAAATTTTCTTCAAAAATTTTTGATTGTTCAATTAAATTATTGATTTTTACATTTAAAAAAAAACCACCAGAAAAAATTATTTTTTTTTCATTTTTAAATTTTTTTTTTATAATCCTTAAAAATCTTATTAATATATCTGCTAAAAAATCTTCTGCAGTAGCAGCAATATCATGTGGTTTATACCCTTTACAAATTTTGGAAATATTTGTCTTGGAAATCTTGTCATTAAATACCTTGCATCTACTATAATTACTTACATCTAATTTTTGTATATCAGGAATAGTTTTATTATATCTTTGTCTTTTAAAAATTATTCCATCCGGCTTTATGTACAAAATTTCAGAAAATTTATTTTTTAAACTTTTTATTACTTTTCCATATCCAGAAAATCCCGATAATTTACCATTCTCATCTCTGAAACCACAAAATTCGGTCACATAAGCATGAAATGATGCTGGCCCATTAAAACCTTTTAAGCTTCCATGTTCATACAATTTTCCATTGTTAAACTTTCCCCAAACAAAATGTCTTCTATCACCACTATCACCACCTCCATCAATATTTAAATATATTCCATTTTGCCAACCTGAAGAGCCAATTGCTGAATAAGTATGAAGATTGTGATGTTTAACAAAAATTACTTTTTTTTTAAACCAGCTTTTAAATGATTTATTTTTTTTTTGGTCAAAAGCTTTTAGAAAATCACAAAAAAAAATTTTAAATTTTGAGAGATTTGCTTTGTGTGGTTTTGGTAAAACCCATAGATCAATCAAATCTGGTCTAGTTTTAAGTTCCTTCATACCTAGCAAAAGAGATTTTTCTGGAAACGTGCTTGACCCATCATTTTTTATTGATGTGATCTTCCCCTCTTCGTAACAATACAATTCACCATTGCTAAAAACCGACGAGTTGTAATCATGTTGAATTTGTTCATCAAATGGAGATGGATAAATAGAAGCGATAGTTTTTTTCATAAAATTAAAAATGTAACTATGGTATGATTAATATCTTATCTTAAAACAAAGAGTAAAATTTTTTTCAGTGCATAAATCAAGCCAATTGAGCTATTAGTACTGGTCAGCTGCACGCATTACTGCGCTTCCACATC
>MDTD01134234.1_pt1 | contig 23140 bp, 21 predicted proteins | sample 811221 | NCBI WGS metagenome assembly MDTD01 (sample SAMN05326646, study PRJNA326480) | marine metagenome | isolation source: seawater | place: Pacific Ocean: South West | collected 2011 | reverse complement strand
GGAAAAATTCTAGCAGGCGGAGGAGCATCTCAAACCTACCTAGCAAGGAAGCTGCGCAGGGCTGCTATGAAATTCCCGAAACGTGAACAATTAGCCGTCGAAGCATATGCTGATGCCCTTGAGATTATTCCAAGAGTTTTATCGGAAAACGCTGGATTGGACCCGATTGATACTCTATTCAAATTGGTTGCTGCTCAAACTGAGCATGAGGCGACAAAACAAGACATGAATATTGGATTAGAGGTACACAGCAAAAATTGCGTTAACATGCTCGATTCGGGCTATGTTGAGCCGATTGGGGTAATACTACAATCGATAAATTCTGCAACCGAAAGTGCGGTGTCTGTTCTGCGAATTGATGATGTTCTATGGGCAAAGGTTGAACCAGATGTGCCGGATGAAGCACAAGAAAGGTTGAACGACCTCGGTATGGTGTGATTAACCTCGAAAACTGGAATTGTTACTTTTCATATTGGCGATTTTATATATAGTCTAAGAAGAAGCGAATAGTTATGTCAAATCAGTCAATCAGTGTTGGAATCGATGACATTGCTATTCATTTTCCAAGACTCTACATGGACATGAAAGACTTCGCAGAGATGAGAAAGGCCAACTATGACAAGTTGAACAAAGGACTTGGTCTCAAGGCAATGTCAATCCCTGATGTACACGAAGATACCGCTACTATGGGGGCTATGGCAGTAATGAGACTCATAGACAGGAATGGACTCGACCCGAACAATATCGGCAGAATGTATCTAGGAACCGAATCTGCTCTAGATGGTGCAAAACCAACTGCGACATACATCATTGATATGCTCACACAAAGATACTCCGAAAGATACGGAGAGGATTGTTTCCAAAATTGCGACGTTGTCGACATGACCTTTGCTTGTATTGGTGCTGTTGACGCCTTGAATACAACATTGGACTGGGTAGCTCACGGAACTGATGATGACAATAGAATCGGAATTGTAGTGTTTGCAGATAACGCAAAATACGATCTAAACTCATCTGGAGAATATACTCAAGGTGCAGGGGGAGGCGCTATTCTTTGCACGAGAAACCCAAGACTCATAGAAATCAGAGATTGCTGGGGAGTTTCAACTACACCTGCACACGATTTCTTCAAACCAAGGCGCAGCGTTAGTATCAGATCTGTAATTTCCCACGTTGTGGATTTAGCACGGGAAACAGGTGCTAATCTGAAAGAAGGAATTGTTGAGAGGATGGTGAAACATTTGCCCCAATCAACAGTACGTAAGTTAGGAATATTCTCACATGGTGAAGAATCTGTGAAAATTTATCGCGATGAGCCAGTTTTCGACGGACAATTCTCTAATCGATGTTACCAGATTGCGGTACGGCAAGCATTCCATAACTTTGTCAAAAAGGCAGAGAAGAGAGATAGATATTCTGAAGGGGATGCGAAGTTTACTCAACAATGGTCTAGAATAATTATGCATTTACCGTATGCATACCAAGCGAAGAGAATGTTCCCGGCAGTATTCCACCATGACAGGAAGGACACTGATATGTGGTCTGCAGTAGTTGAACAAATTGGCGAAATGCCTGCTAAGCCAGAGGTTGAAACCGAAGAGAGCATGGAAGCATGGCAGAATGAAATGGATGCTTATCGCAGAGCAATTTCAAAAACACCAGAATACATTGAATTCCACAAGGCAAAGATCGAAAAGGGTCAACGCGCATCAAGCCTAATCGGAAATCAGTACACGGGATCTATTTTCCTAGCACTTATGTCAACCTTCGAGAGTGATCTTGAGGACAACTCAAACTTAGATAACGAAACCATAGGACTGTGTGGTTATGGTTCAGGGGCAAAAGCGAAGGTATTCGAGGGCAAAGTAAGTCCAAAATGGAGAGAAGTTACAAGTCGTTGGATGCTCTTTGAAAGGCTCGCTGGAAGAGTTGCTATCGATGCCAAGGTCTATGAATCACTGCACAAGGGAACTCAAAAAGAAAGTGTCATCGAGCCGCAAGGCGAATTTATCCTACAAGAAATAGGAGATGAAGGCGTCGATGAAGGTGCAAGAAGATACAAATGGGTCAGTGCATAATCTGAGAATTATCAACGCCAACAATGAATAAGCGTTTGCCGTTAACCTTCATTACGGAGGAAGCCTATGTCATCTGATTCAGGTACCATGCTTGCTTGGACTAAAACCAAGGACGAGCAGAATGGTATGGAGTTAATAGAACATAAGATTCCAACTCCGGGACCTGGAGAAGTGCTAATCAAGACCAAATCGACCTCTATATGTGGAACTGATTTGCATATTTGGTTGTGGGATGATTGGAGCAGAGACAACGTTCCACTAGGAACTATAACAGGTCACGAAACCTGTGGCGAAATCGTAGAAGTTGGAGAAGGTGTCAGCAACCAAAAAATAGGCGATTTAGTTGCTATTGAATGCCACTTTGCATGCTGGGAGTGCCCAAGATGCGATGAGGGAAATGCTCACGTCTGCGAGAATGGTGAAATCTTTGGAGTCCACTCAAATGGTGCATTTGCTCCTTTTTTCGTATGCCCTGAAGTCAACGCAAGGAAAGTCCCAGATGGTATTTCTCCATCACATGCTTCGGTTCAGGATCCACTTGGTAATGCTATACACACACTGACAGGAGGGCCAATCGAAGGAGCAACTGTCGCAATTCATGGTCTTGGACCTATTGGTTTATTTGCGGTGAATGCAGCCAAAGCAATGGGCGCTAAATTAGTGATTGCAATCGATTGGGATAATAAATTAAGGATGGAGATGGCTAAGGAATTAGGTGCTGATTTAGTACTTGGCAAAGACGATGATGTAATCAAAACAATTTTTGAAGCAACTGCAGGACAAGGTGTGGACAATTCATGTGAATTCTCTGGTTCACCTAATGCGCTTTCAAATGCAATAAAATCAACGAGAATGGGTGGTTTTGTGAACGTACTTTCCGTATATGGACAGAGCATGCCTCAAGTCCCTATGAATGATTTAGTATTCAGATACTTGCACTTGAAGGGAATAAATGGAAGGAAGATGTGGTCCACATGGGAGACAATGCACGATTTGCTTGCATCACGTAAACTCGACATAGAAAGGGTAGTCACTCACCAACTAAATTGGAAAGAATTCCAAGAGGGAATGGAGTTAACTAAGTCTGGAAATTGTGGAAAAGTTGTTCTCAATTTTGACTAAACCTCATTTTTTTATTCTAAGGCTAAGTGGTATCGTTTATGGGTGAACTAGACCAAGGAACATTTGTACCTGGTTTCCCTGATGGATTCTGGCGAAAGCTTCCAATATTTTTATGCATATTTTTTATGATAATTTGCGTAATTGGGATGAGTGCGGTTAGCTCAGCATTTGAGAAAATGCCACGGGTGAGTGATGCATATTCTGACGTACATCCACTTGATGTTACAGAAGACATGGCAGTCAATTTGGTTCCGAATGACCCAAATTCAAAGCAGGTAGTGTGGGTAGTTGCGGATTCAATTACCTTACAAGATTCTGATGTTGGATATACTTATTGCCAAGAGGGCGATGATAGTGAAACGCTTGTCCAAACATTCAATCCTGGCAGGTACAACTCCACATATCTCGGAAAAGATTTCGTGATGACAATTCAAGAACCTGCAACTAGATCTAACAAAGCTTGCTATGCATTCACTTATGGAAAAGGAGGAGATGTTGAAGAAATTAGTGCATATTTCATGGTAGAATTTAGCAGCCTGGGTGAGCCGCTAATCACAATGGAAGGAATGGGAGAGTCTGATCAAAGACCCGCAAGGAAAACTGCATCAGAAACCGTTTCGTTGTTCTTTGCGATTCTAATATCGATTGCATCGTTTGTTTGTGTTCTTTGTTTCAAACCACCTTTGCAAGGAAAACTCAAGAAAATGCGAGAGGAACACATGCCTCAGCCTCGTATTCATGCCGACCAAAATGGAGTTAGATTTGCTCAAACTCACGCATGGAATGGAGATGACTTCGATTGGGTTCTAGATCCATCGCCACCAGCAAATTGGGATTTAACCAATCCTTATGCTCAGGATCTGGATGGTGAAATTATCCCTGAACATCCTGCTAAAATTGGAACACCAAGGGCAGCTGTATTCACTTTGTATTCTTTCTTTGGAATACTATATGTTTGCATTACTTCTCTTTGGATTGGAAATTTCTTTCAGAGGGAATTCGATGGATTTGCAAATCAAATCTACCAACCGATCATTTTCATAATCTCCATGATTTGGTTAATTATATCCTATACCAAGACTAAGAAAATTCGAGCAGCCCTTGACACACCAACCTCACTAGTCAGAAGCGTAGCTGCTGGAATGGCAGAGATTGTTGGCCAAGTAAGACCCGCACGAGAGGGGACTGGACAAGTACTGGTTGGAGGGGAATTTGGAGCCGGAAAATTGTTCGATGGAGTAGTTGCATTCACTTGGGAAAGGGAGATTTGGGAGACAAGGAAAACTGGTGACAAATCCACCACTAAGTGGTGGTCAGAAGCAAAGCAATCCGGTGGAGGCAACTTCATTGTTCATGATGGCAGTGGAGGAATATTGGTTGAAGGAAATTCCTTCAAAGTTGAATTAGGGAATTTTCTCTCAAGATGGGAGGTCGGCAAAAAAATGTCTTTCAAAAATATGGCTAAGGCAAATAGGCCAAGAAGATTCACGGTATACGCTCTAAGAGCAGGCGACCCTGTCTATGTTTATGGCAAGGCATATCCAAGACCAAAACAGCAAGTCTTAATGGAAGGATTGGATGGTTCCTTAGCAAATTCAAACTTAGTAATGAAAGGAGAAAGTGACACTCCTTCAAAGCCGGTTTGCCACAGAGGTACCGAATTAGCAATACTGTGTAATTCCCGCTCTACTGTTGAAACGGTAATAATCCCTGGATTAGCATCTCTAATTGCTTTTGTAATGATTTTCATTTGACCTTTTCAAAAGTCTGAAGGTTAAATTTGCTAAGCCAAGTTAATAGAGTATGTGCGACACCGATTAACTCCGTTGAGGGGACATGAAATACGTCGTAGTCTCGGGGGGAGTCCTAAGCGGATTAGGAAAAGGCGTCACTGCGTCCAGTATCGGCGTCTTGCTTCAATCATCTGGGTTGAAAGTAACCTCGATAAAAATTGATCCATACCTAAATTCTGATGCTGGAACGATGAGTCCATTTGAGCATGGAGAAGTTTTCGTTCTCGATGATGGTGGAGAAGTAGACTTGGATTTAGGAAATTATGAGAGATTCCTAGACATCAGCCTAACTAGAGATAACAATATCACAACAGGTAAGATCTACTCCAAAGTCATAGAAGCAGAAAGAAGAGGCGATTATTTAGGAAAAACAGTTCAGGTTATTCCACATGTTACAGATGCTGTGCAAGATTGGATAGAAGAAGTTGCAAATTACTCCGCAGAAGATGAAAGCCCCGCAGATGCTTGTATTATCGAATTAGGGGGAACCGTAGGGGATATTGAATCTGCACCATATATCGAAGCACTTAGACAATTCCAATTCAGAGTGGGAAGGGAAAATATCACCTTCGTTCATGTATCACTGGTTCCAGTTATGGGTCCGGTTGGAGAACAAAAGACGAAACCAACCCAACATACTGTGAAGGAGATGATGGGATTAGGTATAACACCTGATGTACTGGTTTGCAGGTCCGAATATCCTCTTACAGAAGAGACGAAGAATAAGTTAAGCCAATTTTGTCATGTACCGGTTGGAAATGTGTATTCCACGCATGATGTTCCAAACATTTACCACGTACCTTTGATGCTTGAACAGCAAGGCATGTGTAAGACTTTAGGAATCAAATGTTCAGATTCTGTATCTTTCAAACGATGGGAACAAATGGCTTATGACCTTGACAAGATGGATGAAGAAGTTAGAATTGCCATGGTCGGAAAATATACCGGTCTCTCTGATTCTTATCTTTCAGTAAGTAAATCATTGCAACACGCAGCAATGGCAGTAAACAAGAAGTTGGTAATTGACTGGATTGAAGCTACTAACCTAATCCAAGACGAAGCCGAATCCACTGAAGCATTCAACATGTCCTGGCATAAGATGTCAAATGCTGATGGAATATTGGTTCCTGGGGGATTCGGCGATAGAGGTGTTGAAGGCAAAATTGCAGCCGCAAAGTATGCGAGAGAAAACAAGAAGCCATACTTAGGAATATGTCTGGGACTTCAGGTCGCTACCATCGAATTTGCCAGAAATGTATTAGGCTTAAACGGGGCAAATTCAACTGAATTTGACGAAAACACAGAGCACCCAGCAGTCGTATTCATGCCAGAAATTTCCAAGACCCACCTTGGAGGAACTATGCGACTTGGCTCAAGACCAACCCTATTCCAAGTCGATGATTGTAAGATGAAGAGACTCTACTCTGGAATGACTTCTGTTGATGAAAGACATAGGCATAGGTATGAGGTAAATCCAGATTTGATCAGTCACTTGGAAAATGCTGGTTGCGTGTTCGTAGGCAAAGATGAAACCGGTCAAAGATGCGAGATATTAGAATTAGAAGGACATCCATATTTTGTAGCAGTACAATACCATCCTGAATTCAAATCAAGACCTGGAAAACCAAGTCCACCATTCCATGGTTTGCTGATGGCAGCATCCGGAATGGAAATTTAATCATAGACCGATTGTTCATAAACCGTTGAAGTAACTTGGACACCATGGCAACTGCTGAAGCATGGATGATAGGTGCGCTAACTGGCATTTTGGGGTTAGTTACAGGTTTTTTAATCGCACAACAGAAATTCTCAGGACAAAGTGATGGAAGTTCCTTAGGAAGATTGCAGGGTGAAATTGATGCACTTAGAAGTCAAAATGAGTCAGACAGGGAATTGTTGAAGGACGGCTATGAAAAGACTATTTCAGAGTTGAAGGAATCTCACAAAACCGCATTAGATGACCTCAAACAGAATCAAGCCAACAACGATGAAGCACTCGAGGAGAGAATCTCAAACCTGTCAACAAAAATTAGCAGGGAATCACGAGAGGATTTTATCCGGCTTGCTCAAGAGAATCTTGAGAATAGGCAAAAAGAAGGTGCTGCTGAGCTTCAAAAGCAGAAATCTGAGTTCGAAAAATTAGTTGAACCGATGAAGGCTGAACTTGCTAAGATAGCACAGAAGAATGAGGATATGAGCAAAGATCAACAAAGCCTGCAAGAAGTATTGAAAGCACAAATGGAGGATTTATCAAGACAAACTCAAGCTCTTGGCGATAATGCAACTCGACTCAGTACCGCACTCACTGGCTCATCATCTGCTAGAGGAGATTGGGGTGAAATTACCCTCCGCAAGATTTTGGAAATGGCAAACCTCACCAAAGGAATCATGTATACTGAACAGGAAAATACCGAAGACGGGAAAAGACCTGATTTTGTGATAAAACTACCTGGAAAAGGAGTTATTCCAATCGATTCAAAGGCAAGTGCAAAGCACTTTTTCGACGAGGCACTAAATGCGACAGACGAGGCTACAAAGGTAGATTTGCTCAAAAAGCACTCAAAGGCAATTGCTGGAAGAATCAACGAATTAGCCAGCAAAGCATATGCAGATAATATAGAAGGAGAAATTGACTTTGTCATTATGTTTGTACCAAATGATGCTGTCCTCAGTGCTGCATTTGAGTATGATGCTGAATTGATTGAAAAAGGAGTAATCAAGAGAGTATTCATCGCTACGCCTACAACACTTCTTGCGATGTTGAGAACCGTAGAGATCGCTTGGAGACAGGTACAAATTAACGCTGATGCGAAACAAATGGCTCAAATTTCAAAAGAATTTTATCAAAGAATTGCCACATGGAAGGAACACATTGACAAGGTTGGGAAGGGGTTGAGTATGGCTGCTAAAGCCTACAACGACGCATCTTCTTCCTGGAGAAGTAGAATCGAGCCGTCACACAGGAAATTGCTCGATGTAAAAATTAGTGATGGTGAATCAAAAACACTTGGCGAATTTTCAGACTTGACCAGCCAAATAACAATTGAAGAGGAAAATTTGCGAGAAGAGTCTTGAATGAAACTGTATTAGAGGATAATATGAGCAACAAAATAGGGCTTTCAGCGAAAACAAAATCTGTTGTTCAGACCAGACCTCCAAGATTGCTTATCATATCTGGAGCGACTGGAGTTGGAAAATCTACAACCTCTACTCAGATTGCTGCTGAAATGAAGTTCTCAAGAATAATTTCAACTGATGCCATTAGAGAGATTATGAGAGCCTGCGATGGACAGCCACAGAACCCAGCACTTCACCGCTCTTCCTTCTCAAAAGGAGAAACTGGTGACCCAATAATCGATTGGACTGATACTTGCAATGCTGTAGAAGCGGGTATTTTTGCTACAATTGATAGAGCTAGGAGGGAAGGAATAGACTTGCTGATTGAGGGCGTACACATTCGCCCTGACAATCAATTACTCAGAGAATGGAGGCAATCAGGAGGTATTGCTCTTGGAGTAGTTCTTCACGTTTCAGATCAAAGTAAGCATGAAGAGATGTTGAAACAAAGAGAAGAGTATTCACATAGAACATCAAATCGGTATATCAACAATATCAAAAGGATAAGGTCGATTCAGGAAGAAATGGTAGACCGAACTAAGATAACTGGTTGGGCATGTATTGATGTGGGAAGCGAAAATGAGGTAAAGAGAATCAAACATTACCTGGACCTTGAATGGAATAATACCACATGAAGGAGATTATTCGAGGATAAATGAATAATCTACTTCCAATCTTGCATCGTCATCACTCACGCCTAGATTGAAACTGATTTCAACTCCCTCAGTGGTTTCCGTATACTGAATGTCGATCAGCTTGACTTCAACTCCTCTCAACTCTCCATGATGTAATAGATCATTGTTAACTGAATCCAATGCTAGGACTGCAGCTTCTTCTTCATCAATTCCTTGTTCAACCCACATTTCATATCTTGCTTGAGTTACTGGTTCGATTGTTGCAAGCACTTCTTGAGAAACATCGAGAACACCGGTTGAGTTGGGCTCATATGGCATCGACATACCTGCTAATTTAACGCTAAAAATTGCCATTGACAATAAAGACATCAACAGTACTATCCCAGTTGCTAGAAGCATTTGTCCAAATTCATCTTTGGAGATGCGGGTAATCTTCATCATGCACCACCTCCAACATTCCATACATCAATAGAAACTGTCCAAATTATGGTTTCTGTGTAGAGTAAGCGGTGAACTGTAATCGTTTCCCCAGAAGGAGTACCGACTATGGAAAAGGGCTCACTTGGGGCTGAATCTTTAGATAGCCAGCAGTTTCCTTGCTTAGCGGGAATTAGATTGCTGAGTATCAATTCACAAGCATCATCATATTCATCCTCAGCGAGATACTCATGCAATAGACTGTCGAAATTTTGACTAGAACTTGTTGCTAAAGAGATGTCTATTGCGTCTTCTGCTGCTAATTCCAAAGATGCATCAAAAGCGGTTGAAGGAGCATCGGGAACGTAAACCTGGATCAAGAAAGTGGCAGACATAAAAAATACCCAAAATAATGTAAGCATCTCAAGGATGTGAACTTGGGCGTTCTCATCCTTGTGCAACTACATCACCAATCCAATTTTGTTGGGCCGAATGGGTTTGGATTTTGACCCAAATCTGTTAGGACCTGTACACCCGTCAAATCTGGAGAGAATGCAATTACATTGAATACGAGTATCGCAAGTATAATCATCATTCCAGAGTGCTTGAAGCCAGAAGTAAATCTTCCTGTAGCCATCAAACCAGCCATTGCACCGTTACCCATTGCCTGCATTGTTACGCCGTAATAGAAAATAGTAAGGAAAAACAGTGGATCAATTGCCCTGATTTGCATGTTTCCTATGTTCTGTCCGCCGCCATCTCCTTCACCAGAGTTCGAATCTGCGATAGCAGGAATAAAGACCTTAGCTAGAACTACGATTACCCCAAGGAAAACACCATATGATGTCCAAATAACTGCGATATAGGACCCAATTGCTCGCTTCCTTTCTCCTTCTAAGAATTTAATTTCACGACTATCGTTTGCAGCAGTTACAAGGATATCTGAGATTTTACCCCCTGCACGATCTGCTTCAGCAATCAATGCAATTGCCCTTTTTACCAAAGGCGTATTCACTCTGTTAGCGAAGAGATTTATGACATCACTGAACTTGACACCCCAAGACAATTGGGCCGACATTTGCGATACCTCATCGTTTAGGGCACCATATTCGGAAGTTGCCAAGGTTTGTACCGCGACGGTCATCGATAATCCTCCCTTCCAGTACTCAGCCAAGTCTCTGAGGAAATCTGGAAATTTCTCTTCCTTGTTGTTTCTCTTGGTTTCAAGCGCTTCCAAATAATATGATGCTGGGAAAATGAATAAAAAGAATGTCAATCCGAAAAAGTTCAGGAATATGAGTGGTTTGAGATTGGTGTTACCTAGTGATGGTCCAACCCACAATGATTTGTTGTTCATATTGTCAGGAATTCCATCATATACGTGAGCAGTCACCTCGAAGGAAGCGGTTGCCAATACCGCATCTCGTTCAGGAACCCAAAATCCAATTTCGTACCTGTCACCAGCAGGAAGGTCTTCGATGATAAAATTACATTGCTCATTCTTTCCGGTGGTCCCGTTGTAAAATGCAACAATACTCCTCTGAGCATCTCTAATTGCAAATGTGTAATCTGTTGGAACTGTAGCAGTGGCTGAGCAATTAGCATAGAAACCCTGCTCTTTTCCGAAGACACCTGTCTTGTATTGCTCTTCTATTCCCGGCATGACAAAAGATATCGCGAGACGGTCAACATACTCCCAATCATCTTCCTCCCAAGTAACGATTTGTGCTTCGTCTTTTAGTAGAGAACACGTCTCATTTACTGCATATGAAGGTGCTATGTTGCTGTTGAATGCTGCATCGCCAGTTATAGTCTGACATGCTATGTTTGTAAATAGCGGTTCTCCGTTTGCAGTTGGAATAAATCCTGAGTTTGTTACCCAGAAAAGACCAGTTGACATTCCAAGAATTATTGAAAATGCTAGAATGATTTGCAGATTCCTTTTGGTAGGGTCGTCCTTTGGCAGGTCAAGATCTACGACAATCTTCTGCTTTTTCCTTGCCATAATCTCACCTCACATTTCTTGTTCCTTACTCGATGACCAAACTAGGAAGGAGTACGCTACGTGGATAAGCGGAATGAACCCTAACACAATGCCGTAGAGCATGCCCTCAGACATTTGTGCACCTGAACCACTAACCCAGAACATAATAACGAGCATGACAATCAAAAACAGTGGCATTGCAACTGCTACCACAATGTAAGATTCTGCAAGCAAAGCAATGCTCTCTAAGAAACTCTGCAACCTGGTTCTGTTTTCACGCATGTAGTGCTCTGCTCTGTTTAGGAAGAACAATTTCAGTTGACCTCCGGCAGTAAGTGTACCGATCATACCTTGGAAAAACTCAGTCAGCCAAACTGATGCTGCCCTATCTACTGCTAACTTCATGGCTGTAATCAAGTCATATCCTAGCAATGTAACGTCTCTGTAAATCATTGCCGCATCATCAGCAACATCACCGTAGATATCCTTGTTCATCGCAAGGGAGCGGAAGATCTTGGCAGGTGTAGCATTTGCCGCACTCATTGCAGCGGTGTAAGATGAAGCATACGGGAGATACTTTTCAATCATGTCGCCTCTTTTCTTAGCAGCACTAGCAGCACCACCCGCTAAAACTTTGAAAGTGGTAAACGGAGCAATCAATCCGAGTACTCCAACTAGAGCAACTTTACCAAAAAGCGGGAAAACACGGGTCTCATAGTGCGGACAGCCATTAAAGGGCTTAGTGTTATCAATTAACTCCTTATTCCAGTATTCCCAAATGAAACATGCATCTTCTACTCCAGGGGCAGTTAGTTTCTCGTAAAGCGCTATGCCGCCTATTTCAGGCATGAAAATTAGTGCGAGGAAACCAAAACAAACCAATGAAACAGCCACTGTAGTAACCCAGACACTAGCTAAGTAAACCTCAGGCATCATTGGCATTGAGCCTTTGACTAGATTTTCTGATAGATCTTTATTCGCACGGGCTCTTTTCTTCAATGCTCGACCAAGCAAGCGATTGCAGATTCTTTGCCATGCGGTTAGTTCCATCTAGATGCCTCCATTTACCTTAGTCCGTCTACTCTTGCAAGAATCTCATTCGGCCTGACGTAGTACTCGGTTACGATTTGTGAAACCTGGTCTGCCTTTCTAATGTCGTTTAGAACCATCCATTCCAAGATTCTCTTCCTGGTTCTGAGCTCTCTTCTCATCTCGTCTTGTGAATAATTAATCTTGACCATAATCTTCTCTAAAACATATGACTTACCAGAGAAGATGAAATCATCAGATGCTACATCCCATCTAAATACCTCATTGGTGATAACCTCCAAAGAGTTTGGATCAATACCTACAATCTCTACAAGTTGTTTGGTTCTTCTTACACGACGACCGTTAATTCTTGTTTGAATTTGAATTGAACATGCTTCAAGAGCAGGTAAAAGAACACGTGGAATGTCAATCGGTTTGTTCTCAAGCCTGTGGACAAGTGAAGGAACTGAGTCGGCGTGAACTGTTGAATAAGCACAGTGCCCAGTAGCCATTGCCTGGAACAAAACATATGCTTCAGCACCACGAATTTCACCCACGATGATATATTCTGGTCTTTCTCTGAGTGCCGCTTTAAGCAATTCGAACTCCCCGATTTCACCCTCGTTAGACTCACCACCGAAACCTTGCCTAGTTAGACCAGGAACCCAGTTAGGTTGAGGAATGTTTACTTCCCTTGTGGATTCGATTGATACGATTTTCATCTGCCAAGGGATAAAGATACACATTGCATTGAGAGTGGTTGTTTTACCAGATGCAGTACCACCTACGAATAGCATAGGGACTTCGTTTTGGAAAGCAATCCAAAGGTATGCTACCATCAAAGAAGACATTGTTCTAAACGCTACGATATCACATGGGGAGAATGGATCGTCTTTGAATCTTCGAATACAAAATGCTGAACCTCTTGTTGATACCTCTCGACCAAGTTTCATGACGATACGAGAACCGTCCATCAAGGTAGCATCGAGTAACGGGTCTGCAACAGAAATGTGCTTACCACACCTCTGTGCAAGTTTGATAACATAAGATTCCAATTCTTCATCAGTTTCCCATACACAGGTTGTCTCAACAGATTCGAACTTTCTGTGATATGCAAAGATTGGAATGTTTGTTCCGTCTAATGAAATGTCTTCTACGTTGACGTCATTCATCAACACATCCATTTTTCCATAGCCGATCAAATCTCTGCGTATGTAATAGAAAATCTTTGACTTTTGTTTCTTGGTGATTTTCATTCCGTAGGATTTGATGACCTTGTCCATAGCAGCCCGAAGGTATTCCTCTGGCTTCGCATCAATGGCCTCGATATCGGCTTGCAGTGAGCGGATGAAAATATCCATGATTTCATCAAGGTATTCTTGTTCTTTTTTCGTCAAAGGAGGTTCAATAATCTGGTAAATAATGTTCAATGTCCTCTTATCACGAACAACCTTTGCATATGCATGCGGAGGCATAACAGGGTATCTATCTAATTCGTCATACAAATCCTGTTGACGCTGTTTTCTCCTGCCGGAGCCACCACCTTTTCCTTTCCTAGCCATGGACATGCCCGCCTATGCAAATTCTTCACAGATACGACCACACTATAACCTTTGGCTGAAATCCCCTAGTTAAGGGCTTCATTAACGCCTTTTTTCTATAGCCAAAAACCCACTACTGACGGTTTGTTTTTTCAATTTTCGAATGGTTTATCTCCCCATTTTCTATCCATCATTTTCCACAGAATTGCACTCAAAATCAGCAAAATTCCAGATACACCGATTATTCCGTAATATCCTCCTCGCATTTGCTCTGGATCAAAGTATGTTGAGGTTGCTTCAAGCCCATCTTGTCCAACACGGTCCCACCAATTTCCGTACAAAGCCACATCCCCTTGCGTGAATGATAGTAAGAATAACATCAACAATGGAGCAACTGTTCCCAAGTAGAACCATATCATAATGGATGAATCGAAAATTGCTTTGTTCGGCCTCATTCCCATAAGGTATGCGGTCAAGGCCACTATGTAAATCGAGTTACAAATCATAACAATCAATCCTGTTGGCAGGGAAATCCATTCATCTAACCTCCAAGCCATCAGAATAAAGAAGAGGACTGAAATCCAAGATGTTGCGATGAAATATACCATCACTTTTGCCCGTATTAATTGGGTAAGTCTTAACGGTAAACCATTCATAAAATCTGGCGAATCAAGAATTGTTAACCAAGAATAAAAATTGAATCCGAAGAATCCTAAAAATGGAGCGTATGAAAGTAGGTTAAATGGAATCGGGAATTCTGCAAAATCAACAAGCCATGCTAATCCGAGCAGGACTAGAAGAGGCACTGCATAGGATACAAGCATCTTTTTCATAGTCCCAGACCTGATTAAATCAACAAATTCTTTTGCGACCAGAAGTCGTAATTCTGAGTTTCCTAAAAAACCTAATTTATTGTAAATCGGTTCAAACAAGTCTGCTCTTTGAACAACATGCACATCAAAGTCATCCAGTATCAAGGAAGATGCAAAAGCACCTGCGATTATGGTAATTGCTAAACCACCAAATACCCACACCAAACTCTGCTTTGTTTGAACTGCTAAACCTAGCATGGCTTGGTCCCAAGGTAGCAAACCCAAACCTACTGCAATTCCTGCGACAACTACCAAAGCAGGTCCAAATGTTGTAAACGGCTTTCCTCTCAACCATAGAACTGAGACTAGGAAGGCAACGGCCAAACCCTGAGCTAAGGTTAGAACCATCGCTGCCCAAGTCCATGGTAGACTAGACCATTCAAGTGGCGTATTTATCGCAGTGTACCTATCCAAAAGAAGTCCCAGAGCCATTCCGAATATAATTGGCGTTAGTATCATTACAACATAGAAAACAAGATCCTTGATGAAGTAAGAAAAGTGGGCTATTGAATTGTTTAGTGGTTGAAGTGCGGGAGCAGCTAGAAGTTCCATCTTCTCTCCAGTTCGTTTCAATATCGCATCCCTTCCTTTGAATGCAAACATTCCCATACCCATCGAGAACATGAACAAAGGCAAATGTAATGCAAATCTCAACTCGGACCAACTGAAGGTTTTCGCATCGATGTCTGAAGATTGGGCTGCTCCACTACCCACTAGAAATTGTAGACCGATGGTTGTGACCATTGTAATCAATGCAAGCATCAATGGAAAGGTTAGAACCTGTCTTGCTTTTGCAAAGTCGATACTTTTTCTCCACTCCTCCAAGAACATCACTTTGAAGGTAGCAGAAAAGGCAGACCATCCCGTTAACGGATCGAGTAAAGTTTGACCATCATTCGAAGTGTTAATTGTGGTAGCGTCCACTGGTTTCAACAAATTACCCTCAGCATCAACAACATCATCCCAATTTCTTGAGGTGATGGTGGTTGTCAAACTCACTCCTCCTCGCTAGAGTTGCCATCCATGCTCTCGACTTCTTCAATCGACTTACCAACTAGTCTAATGAAAACGTCCTCCAAAGTTTCCTCAGAAGATTGTTTTAGATCTGAAACTTTTCCTGCAGCCAATACTCTTCCATGATTAATTATAGCCATCCTATTACACATTCTTTCAGCCATTTCAAGAACGTGAGAACAGAGGAATATTGTTCCTCCATCCGCTACATGGTCCATCAACCACTCCCTACATTTTCTCTGATAGATAGGGTCTAAATTTGCAAATGGCTCGTCCAAAAATAATAATTTTGGCTTATGGATAAAGGCACAAGCAAGCATAACTTTCTGTCTTTGTCCTTTGCTCAAATCTTTACACATGGTGTCTCTTTTTTCTTCTAAACCGAACCAATCAAGCCAGTACTCGACCTTTTGTTCACGTTCCTCAACTCCCCGCAAGCGAGCGACAAAATCCAAGAATTCCACAGGTGTCAAAAATGAAGGAGGGGATTCAGATTCCGGAACAATACCAATGTTGGCTTTGAGTTTCTGAGGATTCTTCCTCGCGTTGATTCCGAGAACCTCGATTTCCCCTATCGAAGGTTTGAGTTGACCAGTTAAGAGTTTCATGAAAGTCGATTTTCCTGCACCGTTGGGACCAAAGACACCAAAGAACTCACCGGAATCAACCTGCACATTTAGAGGATGAAGAGCAACAAAATCTCCATATCTCTTTGCGATATCTTTTGCTATCACTAAAGGAGAGTCGTCATTGCCCATAACTTTGCGATAAGTGGAGATTTTATTTACTATTCCGATGTTAATTCATACAGCAAAGATATGATGAAGTTAGAACCCTAGGGCTGTATATGTCAGCACCTGAAAGCGACGTGTTCAAAGTCGAGCAAGTACAAGTTGAAGGCGGAATTATTGCCATTGGAACGATTAACAGACCTAACAAAATGAACGCCCTGAATCAAGATGTGATGGCTTCAATAAGGGCATTTACAACATGGGCTGAAAGCAATGACGAGGTGCGTTGTGTCGTATTCACTGGGGCGAGCCCACTGGAACCAGAAGAAGGGAAAAGAGCAAAACCCAACTCGTTTGTAGCCGGTGCAGATATCAGTGAATTTGTAGGAAAAGGCTCACATGAAATCAGACCGATTTTTTCTGATAATGGTGTTGAATACATCTGGAGGCTATCAAAACCAACTATTGCTATGGTCGATGGTTTTGCACTTGGTGGAGGATGCGAAGTGGCTTGTTCATGTGATATGAGAATTGCAAGCAGCAGGTCAAAATTCGGAACTCCAGAGATAAATCTTGGACTAATCCCTGGTTTTGGAGGAACTCAAAGGCTTGCAAGCCTTGTAGGATATGGAAAAACGATGGAGATGATCATGACCGGAGAGATGATAGATGCTCATGAAGCAATGAAAATTGGAATGGTTAACCATGTTGTAGAGGCAGATGAATTAAGAGAATTTACAATGAACATCGCTTCAATCATTGCATCAAAATCCAGTCACACTCTTGGAGTGGCAAAGAAGACTATTCGTTCTGCTCTTGACATGGGAATCACTGCAGGTATTGCTATCGAAGCAGATGCCTTTGCCAAATTATTCGATACCGAGGACAAAGAGATTGGCGTGAATGCCTTCCTCAACAGAGAGAAAGCAGAATGGAAACATCGCTGATTGTGGTAGTTTTGAAAAACCTCTTCCGATAGCACAAGCCATGTCTCTTGTATTGGCAGTCTGTGGAATGCCTGGGTCAGGCAAGGGAGAATTCGCTAGCATTTTCATTCAACAAGACATACCTGTACTCTCGATGGGAGATATGATTAGAGCAGAGGTAGCAAGCAGAGGTTTGGAGGAGTCACCAAACATATTTGGGGAAATCGCAAGCGAGTTGAGAGCTGAGTTCGGTGAAGAGGTGTTGGCTGTCAGATTGGCTGATAAAATAGATTTGATGAGGAATGACCACAACTTAATCCTAATCGAAGGACTTCGAGGAACTGCAGAGAGAGATATCTTTCAGAATAGATGGAATGATGAATTCAAAGTTGTAGGCATTCGTGCTGAGAAAGAAGTTAGATTTCAAAGAATTATGAAAAGGAATCGAAGTGAAGATGGGGATAGGAATAGCTTCGAGACCAGAGATGAAAGGGAGAAGGGATGGGGGCTCGAGCAATTGATTACTCAAGCAGATTACATCCTTGAAAATAGAGACCCATTGAGTGAATTCTACAAAGATACTAGAGACTTATTGGCAGAAATCAAACGATAATTTTTGAATCCCAAAATAAAGGGATGGACATGCAAGAGAAGCCCATGCGGTATCGCTGGGTATCACAGACCCTTGGGCTAATTACACCACTCAGCGCAATCATCGGACTATACATCGGTGGTTGGTTCATGGGAATTACCATCGTTTACTTACTTGGATTTTCAATGATTCTTGACCTCCTCCTTGGAGTTGACAACTCAGATAACCCAAATCAGGAAGGAATTATGCACGACCTAATTATTCACGCTCATGCCCTTTTAGTTCCAATTCTAACATTGTACCTAGTTTACACAATAGGAACTAGTGAATGGACGAATTTGAATTGGTTAGGAATTGCTTCTGTTGGTTTAAGCAACGGTGCATCTGGAATAATAACCGCTCACGAACTAGGGCATAGAAAACCAAAATCATTCAGTTGGTACATGGCTAGAGTCGACCTGCTTTGTGTCTTGTATCTTCACTTTACCACAGAGCACAACTACACTCATCACAAACACTGGGCAAGAGAAGTCGACCCCACTTCCTCAAAATTTGGTCAGTCTATTTATGGACATTTTATCCGCACTGTGCCCAAACAAATCAAGGGTGCCTACGAGACAAAATCTGGAAACACCATTCGCCAATTATTGCTTGAAATTACATTGATTGCTGTCATTTTCCTGTATTCTCTTCCTGCGGGTCTAGCATTCATTTCTCAGGCATTAGTAGCAGTATTTTTGTTGGAATTTGTCAATTATCTCCAACACCATGGTCTTGCGAGAGATCAGAGACAAAGAGCAGGTCCCGAACATGCATGGGAATCAAGACACAGATGGTCGAGATGGACACTGCTAGAGCTACCTTTACATCCATCCCATCACCTCAAAGCAAGCACCCACTACGAAAGGCTAGAAACTCATGATGATTCTCCACAATTACCATTTGGATATTATGTGATGTTTTGGATAAGTCTAATTCCACCGTTATTTGAGAAAGTAATGAGAAAAAGTCATGAGAGATTTTTATCTCAATAATCAGTCTTCCATATCATCTTTTAATGCCGCTAATGCACTACTTGCCGCAGGCATAGGAAGTGGTGCTGGCATTGGCAGAGGCATGCTTCCGTCTAATGCAGGCAATGGTGGTAGTTCCAGCACGGGTTCAGATTTTTCAACTGCCTCAAATCCTTCATCCATTGGAACTCTGAGCCTGAGTATCCTTGAATCATCTATGCGAACAAAGGTTGCACCGTACACTTTTCCGGGAACTGCTTCAGGTGGGTGCACCAAAACTGTATGCCCATGGTTAGGATTTTGTAGTAATGAAACGATGTCTTCACCCTCATCATTGTCTTCAAGCATCCTTGCTGTGCTTGCTCGGATTTCTGCGAGTTGAGTTCGCCTTCTTTCTTCTATTCTCGAGCGAATTCTGTCATGGTGCTCTCTTCTCTCTCCCACGGTTTTCAGAATATCTGCGTCTTCGATTGAGTCGGCTGAAACTTCAACAACGAACTCGTCAGCAATGTGGACATCCTCAACCTCAACTTGAACATCGACCAAAGGAGTTTCATCCTCTTCAACATCCTCACTTTCAGCCATGGCCTGTGCCGCTGCGGCTTTTGCAGCCTCGACTTTTGCTCTCTTCCTGTCTGCAAGTGTTGTGACATCCTCATTCACTACTGGGGCTGGAATATCCGCATCAGCTTCATCTCCTTCTTCTTCAATTTCAATCTCTTGAACCGGTTGCGTAGGTATGGCTTGATGCACAATAGGCTTTCCTGACGAGCCGAGTTTGATGAAAATAAAGCCCAATAAGGCAAGCATAGCAACGCTTCCCCAACCGACTTCGTCGGTTAATTGCCCAGCATTAAACAAGTAGAAACCCAAGAGCCCTAGAAAGGCAATTGCGGTTAACAATCTTGCTGGACTCATTTGGCTCACTTACCCGGAGATTGAACTTGTTTATGATGCTGATGTAATGCTCAGTCACAATTTACTCAGCAATGACTCAATCGCTCTTGACCTGTGGCTGTACTTCTTCTTCTCTTCCAAACCTATATCGGAAAATGTTTCCCCATGAGTGGAACTTTCTCCCTGTGACTCAAACGGAATTGGATTACCTAGTGCATCCAAATCAGCCGGAATGAAAATTGGGTCAAATCCAAATCCACTCTCACCTGATTCTTTTTCTGCTATTCTTCCTGGACAAACTCCTTCTCCTATCAGGATTTCACCATCTCTCCATAGAGCAGCAACTGCCCTAAATTCTGCCTTCCTCAAATTTCCGCTTAGTACAGGATCTTCTGAAACTAAATTGGACAGTAATGACAAAATTCCAGCACAACCAATAGTTTTCAATGCATACGAGGAATAAACTCCAGGAAATCCTCCAAGTGTTTCAACAAATAACCCTGCATCTTCGACTAATAGCATGTCTTCTCTGCCTGGCATATGCTCTAATGCTTGAGCAATCTTAGCCTGCGCAACTTGCGTCAAGGAATCCGCTTGTGGCTCAATTATTTCTTGATCAACTACTAGTTGCTCCACAACATATCCATGTTCAGCAAAATGATGCTTTGCTTCTTCTACTTTTCCAGCGTTCCCAGTAAGGAACCATATCTTTGCCATGACCCCTCCTCAAATTCATTACACTTGATAATTACACCAAATTTCTTCGAATGTTGGATTAAACTCAAATCTAAACCAATGTTCAATCAGGTTTGATGCAACAAGCAATCATCGTGGCTATTGGAGGAGCCGTTGGTGCACTAGCAAGGTGGAGTCTTACTTTGATTCTAAATTCAGATGACCTTCCTGTAGGGACTTTTTCTGTGAATCTAATTGGATCATTCTTACTTGGTTGCTTAACTTTTGCATTAACTCAACAGTTGGTTTCTGAGACTACGGCTTTGGCTCTTGGGGTTGGATTACTAGGCGCTTTCACAACGATGTCTACTTTTTCTGTTGAAACCATGAAGATGTTTCAAGATGGATTGTCCACAAATGCGATTATTTACGTTATGCTAACAATGATTATGTGTCCAGTACTAGCATTGCTAGGTTGGCATACCGGAGCAAGATTCCTAGGTTGAGGTGAAGATGGAATTCAAGGAAATTATACTTGAGTTCGACATCTAGATTTCACTGATTGTAATCCAATCCAAATCGTGCTTTTGAGCCTGTATAAAGAGTTCTTCTAGAGTTTCCAAAGTCACATCTTTTTCGCCTTCACCAATACCATGCCCATAGAAAATCATAGTTTGATGGTCATCACTCATCGACCTCATGTTGTACTTTATCATCCCGTAATTATCAGAGTCTTTTGCAAGCGTCCGAGCATTGTAAACCGCTCTATCGCTGCATTCAGCAAGCCATGGCTCTGTCTGTTCAAAGTAGCCATTAACCCCTCTTAAAGCGGTGAAATTCTCCAATAACACATTATCTATACTCGGAGATTTAACGCCTCTAGGATAAGCAAATGAGGTGATGACAAAGCCATCATTTTCCATCATCCTAACCCCTGGCTCCACCTCTTCAAGCCAATATGTCATGTCCGTTCCGCCGTTCTCCAAATGGATTCCATAATCTTGGTGAGACATGCCATGAGCACCTATCTCGTGTCCTGTTGACTGAAGTTCAAGCAAGAAATCAATTTCATCTTCATCCAAATGGTCGTAATTATCGATGTAAAACGTAGCTTTTACATCATATTCATCTAATAGGGGCATCATAGTTTTCCAGTCATCTATATTTTTGATGTCATCAAAAGAAATACTTGCGCCAACTGTTGATGGTTCATAGCAGCCCTCGTTGCTGGCAGTGAAAGAAAAAGTTGCAAGAAATAAGGTTAGAATAACGAATACTACAGCAAAATCCTGAGAGTTTACCATGAAACTCACTTTGGAATTGAAAGCATTCTGTTTAGCGCAAGCATTGAGCCTTCTTGTACCGAATCTGGGACAATAATCTGGTTTGGAATTTCTCCGTCAACTAACCTCTCCAATACGTCCATCAGATAAGCTGGGTGAATCATATACATTGTTGAGCAAGGACAGACTTGAGAATCTAAGCATTCTATGTGCTTATCAGGATGTTCTTGAGCAAGCCTTGCAACCATATTTATCTCGGTTCCGATTCCAACTTTTGATCCCTCAGGCATGGATTCAACATAGTTCTTGATGAATTGAGTTGAACCATTGGAATCAGCAGCATTAACCACTTCTGCTTCACACTCAGGGTGCACGATTACTTTGCCATCAGGAAACCTCTCTCTGAAGTTCTCGATTTGAGAGACTGTGAACCTTTTGTGAACTGAGCAAAATCCGTGCCACAAAACGATTCTAGGATTGTTTGTATCTTCTCCCATTAAACCCATATTCGGAACCCAAACAGGCATTTTCGACTTTGGAATTCCCATCTTTAGACCAGTGTTTCTGCCAAGGTGTTGGTCTGGGAAGAACAAGACTGCGCCATTCTCTCCTGCCCTTTCAAATGCCCAGTTCAATACACCTTCTGCATTTGAGGAGGTGCAAACAACGCCTCCATGTCTACCGACGAAATCCTTCAAATCTGCGCTTGAATTCATGTAAGTTACAGGAACAATGTAGCCATCACCAGGCTTGGCAAGAGAGATTGGGTCTTCCTTATCGATTGGATCATCCATTCCAGTTTCTTCCAATAATTGCTTCCATGCAACTTCAACTTCAACCAGCGTTGCCATATCTGCCATGGAACAGCCTGCCCGTAGATTTGGGAGTACAACTGATTGGTCTTTTGATGTGAGAATATCGGCGGACTCAGCCATGAAATGAACACCGCAAAACACGATGAATTCAGCATCTGACTCCGCAGCCTTTTGGCTAAGCATAAAAGAATCTCCGATGAAATCAGCGTGCATGACGATGGAATCTCTTTGGTAATGGTGACCCAAAACAAGCAATCTATCGCCCAATGTTGCTTTGAGCTCAGTAATCCTTTCAGCGATGGCTACTTCTTCAGGAGACAACTCTTCTCCCATGAAGTCAACCGCACACATTTCCAATGAAACAGACATGTTGCTCATTACAACCAACGAGTCATCCTTTTTGAAGTCTCCACAGAATTCAACTGGAGATTACTCTTCCAACTAAACGTTGAATTTTCTTTTCTCAGTGATTCAAAATTCCCGACTCAAAACATAACATCTACAAGTCGAGATTGATGGTGTTTTTGAGGGTTGGAGTGTTGTATTTTTCTACTATTTTTGAAGGCTTTTCATAGAATTTATAGAAATTATTAGAAACTGGATTTG
>MDTD01033334.1_pt1 | contig 23140 bp, 20 predicted proteins | sample 811221 | NCBI WGS metagenome assembly MDTD01 (sample SAMN05326646, study PRJNA326480) | marine metagenome | isolation source: seawater | place: Pacific Ocean: South West | collected 2011 | reverse complement strand
TGGTTAATTTTTAACAAAAATTCTAGCGCTTGTTTGTTTGACAAACCCCAATAATCCATTTCAAAATTTTGATTGAAATTTTTTTTTCCCAATAAATTAAAATAAATATTTTGATGAGGATGATTTTGTATCATCCAATTAATATTAGGCAACAAAAGCAAAACAATAATTATTCTAGCAATATTTGAATATTTAAATTTAATCAAATTTATAGACCTATATATGCCATTCAATGAGATTAAGATAAATAAAGGGTAAGTGAAATATAAATGTCTCCAATCATTATATCTCAACATTCCTACATCAATAATTATAAAAATAGAAATTATCCACGCAAAAAGAAAATAAAGATCTTCTAACTCTTTATTACCTCTCCACAAATCTTTTAAAGAATCATTTTTGTCAATATTTATTAATCTTTTGAAAAATCTAATGGTTAAATTTAAAAATCCAATTGCAAAAAAAAATAGATAAAGCAAGGGAGTGCTAATACCAATCCACACCATATGATAATGCCAAGGCACTTCGGATAAGTAATAAAATTTACCTAAATATAATACATAAATCTTAAGAAAATGTTCTTTTAAAAAAAGCACTATATCCAAAACATTCGTCAGAGTATTTTTCCATAATTCAGGTGAAATTATTATGGAAAATAATATTATTAAAAAATAAAATAATATAAAATTTAAATAACTGTTTATTTCGATTCTTTTTTGTCTAAGTTGATAAATAATAAAAAATAAGGACGAGAGAATTGGAAAAATTATACCTAAAATTCTTAAGTTAATCATTAAGGAAAAAATTAAAGAAAGTAAAACTACACTCATCAAATTCTGATTCCTTATGAATCGAAAAGTATAGTGAATGCTTATAATCAGCAAAGACATGAATATAATATCTTTGCTATTATAAAAACTATTTGCAAAAATCCTTGGACTAATTATTAAAAACAAACATCCTATCAGTGCTAAAAAATATGAATTGTATTTTTTTTTTATAATTATATAAAAGAAATAAACTGATATATAAAAAATAAAAAAAGTAAAAAAATGTCTTAATAAAAAATGGCTTCTACTATCTTTAAGATCAAATAAATACTCTATAAGAGACATTGGAAGATCAAAAATAATACCAGAGGTAGATACTTCATCTCTAGGATGAGCAGATGAGTTATCTTTAATAATTTCTTCTAATTTAATTGAGAAATTTTCAAAAGAAAAAAAATTCGAAACAGTCTCAAGAGAAAGAAAGCCGACCATTCTCAAATTATCTTCATCTATAGATATTCCATAATCTTTAAATATATTTAGCCCTAATAAAAAAAATGACAAAAAAAATAAAAAAACAATAGATTTTTCAAGGGTAATATTTTTCATACGTTATGCAAATTATAGAAAATAATCTTATATAATATGGTAAAGATATATTAAAGATATAATTATTTATTATCATAATTTTGTGATAATAATCAAATTTCTATGAAAAAAAAAAATTAATGAAACAAATTTTGTGAAAGACTACTTAAACGATCTTTCAATATCTTTGCTTCCCAACAAAGAGGTTGTTGATAAGATTATAGAGGTAAAAAAAATATTAATAAATACATCTAATCGCAATGGCAAAGTACTAATTTTTGGAAATGGAGGTAGTGCGGCTATATCAAGTCACGTGAGTATAGATTTAACAAAAAATGCTAAACTTAGAACCGTAAATTTTAATGAGGCAGATCTGATAACTTGTTTCTCCAACGATTATGGATATGAAAGATGGGTAGAGAAAGCAATAGATTTTTATGCTGATAAAAAAGATACTCTTATTTTAATATCATCTAGTGGTAAATCTAAAAATATGATTAACGCTTGTAAAATAGCTCGAAAAAAAAAGATTGGAAAAGTTATTAGTTTTACTGGGCATAATAAGAATAGTCCTGTTTCTCAGTTGTCCGATATAAATTTTTGGGTTGATAGCAAAGCTTATAATTTTATTGAGAATACTCATCAAATTTGGTTATTAACTATTTGTGATTTAATAATCGGCAAAAGAGAGTATCCAGCTAACGACAAAAAATAATTTTAAGATTTAATTATGATAATAACTAAAACACCATATAGAATTTCATTTTTTGGTGGTGGAAGTGATTATCCTCAATGGTACGAAAAATTTGGTGGATCAGTACTATCTACAACAATTGATAAACATATTTATATTTCTTGCAGATTTTTACCAAAATTTTTCCAACATAAATATAGAATAGTTTGGTCTAGAATCGAAAATGTAAAAAATATAAATGAAATTAAACATAAAGCAGTCAAGGGGCTTTTAAATTATTATAATATTAAGAATGGATTAGAGATACATTATGATGGTGATCTTCCTGCAAGAAGTGGTATGGGCTCTAGCTCCACATTCACCGTGGGTCTTATGAGAGCTCTCCTCGAAATCAAAAAAAAAAAATTATCAGATGTACAATTAGCTAAAGAGGCTATTAAATTTGAGCAAAAAAAAATGGGTGAGATTGTTGGGTCACAAGATCAGCTAGCTGCTTCAATCGGGGGATTAAATAAAATTGATTTTTTTGGTAAAAATAAAATATCTATAAAAAAAATAAAAATGAACAAACGAATAAATAGGTTAGAAAATAACCTAATTTTAATTTATTCTGGTATTCAAAGAACTGCCCAATATATTGCTTCTAGTTATATAAAAGATTTAACTAAATCAAAAAAAAACTATATAAAAAAGATCATGCAATTTGTTGATCAAGGTCATAAAATACTGCAAAGTGGAGATTTAGATCATTTCGGAGAACTTCTTCACGAAGGATGGATTTTAAAAAAAAAACTCTCATCCAATATTACAAATTCAAAAATTAATCAGCTTTACAATTTTGCCATGGCGAACGGAGCTAGTGGTGGTAAACTTTTAGGAGCTGGAGGTGGAGGTTTTTTGTTAATGTATATGAAACAAAAGTATAGAAAAAAATTTTTTAGTAAAAATAAAAATATTGTCAACGTTCCTCTAAAATTTAGCGACAAGGGTTCTGAGGTTATATTTAAGGATTTAACAAAATAAAGAGCAAATGAAAATAAATCATAAATTAATGCATAACAACTTTACAAAAAGTGATTTTACACAAGTTAAGAAACTTCTATCGAAAAAAAATGTTATCCTAACACAAAATAAGCAGGTTGAAATTTTTGAAAAAAAATGGTCAAAGTGGTTAGGAGTCAGATACTCAACATTTGTTAACTCTGGTTCAACGGCAAATTATCTAAGCGTAAATATTCTAAAACATATTAAAAAAGAAAAAAAAAAATTAGAAATTATAGTTCCTGCGTTAACCTGGATATCTGACATCAGCTCTGTAATTTTAAACGGTTTTAAACCTGTTTTTGTCGATATTAACCCTAAAACACTATCTATGGATTACGAGCAAGTTAGAAAAAAAATATCAAAAAAAACTTTAGCCATATTTGTTACTCATGCCCAAGGATTTAGCGGAATAGACGAAAAATTACTTAAATTAATTAAGAGTAAAAAAATTTTTTTACTTGAGGACGTTTGTGAAAGTCATGGAGCTAAATATAAAAATAAGAAACTTGGAACTTATGGTTTAATATCAAATTTTTCTTTTTATTATGCTCATCATTTAACTACTATTGAAGGAGGTATGATTTGTACGAACAACAAAAAAATTTACGAGATTTCAAGAATGATAAGATCTCATGGGATGGTGAGGGAAGCAAAAGACAAAAAATTTAAAATCGATATGATAAAAAAACATAAATCTTTATCACCTCAATTTATTTTCTTATATCCAACTTTAAATTTCAGAAATAACGAAATTGGCGCTACTATCGGAATTAATCAACTTAAAAAACTTGATAGTAATAATAAAAAAAGAACAATAAATTTTAAATTATTCTTAAAAAATTTAGACTCAAATAAATATTGGAGTGATTTTAATATCAAGGAAAGTTGTAATTATGCATTTCCTATAGTTCTTAAGACTAAAAGTATAAAAAAAAGAAATTTATTTGAAAAAAAATTATCTTCGGTAAATATAGAATTTAGAAGAGGAAATGCAGGAGGTGGAAATCAACTTAGACAACCTTATCTAAAAAGTTATATTAAGAGTTTTGACAAAAAAAAGTTTAAAAATGTTGAACACATTCATGATTTTGGATATTACATTGGTAATTTTCCCTCACTTAAAAAACAAAAAATTATCCAGATTTGTAATTTTTTAAACTCATTAAAATTTTTATAAAATGGCTAAATTAAAAAGAAATTTTAAAAAATGTCTTATCACTGGAATCGCTGGTTCAGGAGGAAGCTATTTAGCTGAATTTATTTTAACCAAAAATAAAAAAATAAAAGTCTACGGTTTTTATAGGAATAACAGATATAAAAAAATTCTTGAAAAAAAATTTAGTAAAAAAAGACTTAAGTTTTATAAAATTGATTTAAATAATTTTAATAAGGTCTTTAAAACTATAAAAAAAATAAAACCTGATCTTATCTACAATCTAGCTTCAAACGCAGACGTTAGAAAATCTTTTGATACTCCAAGAAATTTTATAAATAATAATCATAATGCTACATTAAATTTATTAGAGTCGATAAGATTATGTAATTTAAAAAGTTTATTTGTTCATTGTAGCACTTCTGAAGTATATGGAGTTGTAAAAAAAAAAGAAACTCCAATAACAGAAGGTCAAAAAATGAGACCAGTTAGTCCTTATGCTGTATCAAAGTCTTTTCAAGATCTTGTAGCTCAACTTTATCATCAAGTTTATGGATTAAATATAATAATCACCAGAATGTTTACATACAATAATCCAAGAAGATTAAATTTATTTCAATCTGCTTTTGCGTCTCAGATTGCTAAAATTGAAAAAGGTAAACAAAAAATATTAAGTCACGGAAATTTGAATAGTATAAGAACTTATTTGGATTTAGATGACGCTATTAAAGCTTATTGGTTAACAGCAAAACGTGGAAAGGTAGGTGAAATCTACAATATTGGAGGAAATAAATCAGTTAAAGTTGGAGATGTATTAAAAAGATTAATTAAATTTTCGAACAAAAAAATTAAAACTAAAATAAATCCAAAGTTATTAAGAGTAAAAGATGTAACTTTGCAAATTCCTTCAACAAATAAATTTCAACGACACACCAGATGGAAAGCAAATACTAGCCTTAATAAATCACTGTTAAATCTCCTAAATGAATTTAGAAGTACAGAGAAATTAGGATAAAAGAGCTAGAATTTTTTAATAAATAAGTTAAAAGTGTGAAATGACGATTAAAAAAATTGATTGTACGTTTTTAGTAGTATCAAGTTCAAAAAAAACATATCAAAATCTCTCAGAAACTTATTCAGCTATAGAGCCACCGACTTGGGCATTATTATTGGCTCAATCTACAAGAGCAGCAGGTTTTGAGGTTAGTATCTTAGACGCTAATGCAGAACGTCTAAATGAGGAAGAAATATATGTAAGATTAAATAATTTGAATCCTAAGATAATATGTCTGGTGACTTATGGTCAAAATGTAAACACAGGAACAACAATTATGAGTGGAGCAACATACATATCTAATTATCTAAAGGATAAAAATATTAAACAAAAAATTTGTGTTATAGGTTCTCACGTGCAAGCTTTACCAAAAGAGACTCTTGAGAAAGAAAAAAGTTTAGATTTTGTTTTTACAAATGAGGGTGTGTATGCATTACAGAATGTTTTAAAATTAAATAATTTTAATGAGGAAGACCTTAAGAATATCAAAGGTGTCGCTTATAGACAAAAAGACAATAGTATAAAAATAAATCCCCCTGAAAAAGTTGTTCCTAACGAGCGAATGGATATAGACTTACCGGGATATGCTTGGGATTTGTTACCTTATAAAAAAAGACCTCTTGACCTTTATAGAGCTCCTCTATGGCATGCTGAATATGATTTTCAAAAAAGATCACCTTACGCTAGTCTTCAAACAAGTCTAGGATGTCAATTTAAATGTAGTTTTTGTATGATTAACTTAATCAATAGAAACGACAGTAACGAAATAGGAGTAGCTTCAAATTATAGCAATATGAGATTTTGGTCGCCAGATTTTATAATTAAAGAATTTGAGAAATTAATGGATATGGGTGTTAGAACTATCAGAATTGTTGATGAAATGTTTTTGTTAAATCCTAAATATTATAAACCGCTATGTGAAAAGTTGGCCAAATTAAATAAAGATGACTCTTTAAGAATGTGGAGCTATAGCCGAATAGATACTGTTAAAAGTCCAGAAATTTTAAAATTGGTTAGAAGTGCCGGGATCAAATGGCTTTGTTTAGGTATAGAGAGTGGAGATAAAAAAGTGAGATTAGAGGTTGCAAAAGGTAAATTTGAAGATGTTGATGTAAGAGAAGTAATAAAAAGAGTTCATGATGCAGATATAAATATTATGGCCAATTATATGTATGGATTGCCAGGAGATGATGAAAAGACTATTGAAAAGACATTTAATCTCAGTTTAGAACTTTGTACTGCAGGTTGGAATACTTACCCGGCTATAGCATTACCAGGAAGTCTTTTATACAAACAAGCTAGAGAGTCAAATTTGCGATTGCCAGAGACTTACGAAGGTTATTCTTTCCATGCTTATGAAACAGTTCCATTTCCAACCGAAAAACTTACACCAGGACAAGTTTTAAAATTTAGAGATGATAACTTTATTAAGTACCACACAGACAAAAATTTTTTAAAACTTATTGAAAAAAAATTCGGTAGAGAGGCCTCAAATAATATTATTCAAATGGCTAAGGTAAAGTTAAAAAGAAAACTTATAGAAAGTGAAAATCTTGAGAATAAATAATTTAGAAGATATTGCAAAAAAATATAGGAGAGAAATGTTTGAAAAATTCTTAGTTACCAAACATGGTCACCCGGGGTCTGTTTTTTCAATGATGGAAATAGCTGTGACTTTATTTCACGGTGGATTTATCAGATTCGATGATGAGCTTAAAAAATTTAGAGACAAAGTTTTAATCAGCAAAGGTCATGCGACTTCAACGCTATATCCAATACTAAGAGATTTTGGCGTTATATCAAAAAAGGATTGGGAAAACTGGGGAATAAAAAAATCCAAATTAAGAATTTTTGGTAATACCTCAATACCAGGTATTGACATAACATCAGGCTCTTTAGGCCACTGCATTGGCTCAGGCGCCGGGATGGCTGTAAGTTATTTAAATAAAAATCAGGATAAAAAGGTGTATGTAGTGATTAGTGAAGGAGAATTGTATGAGGGATCCACATGGGAGGCATTATTATTTGCTAAACATAGAAATTTGAAAAATTTGACAATAATTATTGATATTAACAATTTAATAATCTTAGGAAAAACTTCAGACTGTTTAAATTTGGATCCAATCAAATCAAAAATTGAAGGTCTAGGCATTAAAGCTATTGAGGTCGATGGGCACAGCATAAATGATTTATCATCTTCCCTTAAAGAGGCTGATAGCTCCGACCAGTTACACTGTATTCTTGCTAAAACAATTAAAGGAAAAGGTTCGTCAATAATGGAAAATAAGCAAAACTGGCACTACTGGAACAATATGGAGCAAAATCAAATAGATATAACTAGAAAAGATTTAGAATAATGCTTCAGAGAGATATTTTTATAAAAGAGATAACAAAAAAACTCCAAACTGATAAAAATATTTTTTTTCTAAGTGCAGATTTTGGAGCAGCAGCTTTAGATGAATTAAGAGAGAAATACCCAAATAACTTTATACATTGCGGGATATCAGAACAAGCTATGTTAGATATTGCAACAGGTTTAGCATTAGAGAACAATAAAGTTTTTGTTTACGCTATGGCACCATTTTTATCTTTAAGAGCCATTGAACAGGCAAAATGTGGACCTGGATTAATGAATTTACCTATCTGCATGATTTCAGTTGGTATAGGGTTAGGTTATGCAGACGCTGGACCAACTCATTACGCTAACGAAGATTTTGCATGTTTCAGGTCAGTTGTAGGCACAACTATTTATACGCCATCAGATAATACCACCACTAAATTCATAGCTCAAGAAATGTTAAACAAAACAAAATTTTCGTATGTAAGGTTAGATAGAGATGTTTGTTTAGACATTGAGCCAAAAATAAAAGCAGAAGATTATAAAAATGGGTACAAGATATTCGGAAAACCTGAAAAAAAAAAGGTGGCCATTATTAGCCATGGTAAAATTTTTCATGAATGTTTTAAAATCTATCAAAACAAGAAAGATAAATTTATTTTAATTAATTTGTTTAGGTCAAAACCTTTTCCAAAAAACTTAACAAAAAAAGTAAAAAATTTACAAAATTTTCTTACTGTCGATGAACAAACTCCCTCTGGAAGTTTGTCTTCATGTGTTTATGAAGGGTTTGCAGAACAAAAATTTTTTCCTAAAATAATCTCTAAATCTTTGCCAGAAAAATATATTTTTGATAACGGAGGTAGGGAATATCTCTTAAAGAAGTATGGCCTAGGTCATAAAGATATACTTAAATCAATTAACACCTTAAAATAGTCATTAAATGAAAACAAATAATGTTTTAATTACTGGTGGAGCTGGTTATCTAGGATCATTATTAAGCACAGAGCTTATTAAAAAAGGTTATAAAGTAACTGTAATTGATTTAATCAAATATGAAAAAAATTCTTTAAAGCATTTATATAAAAATAAAAATTTCAAATTAGTAAAAGCTGATATTAGAAATAATAAAGTCATGAAAAGTTTAGTTAAAGACAATGAGTATATTATACCTTTAGCAGCTTTGGTCGGAGCTCCTTTGTGTGAAAAATTTAAAAAAGAGGCAGTATCAATTAATTTAAATTCTATAAAATCTTTACTTAAAATGTTAAAAAAAAATAATAAGATTATTTATTTAACCACTAATTCTGGTTATGGAGTTGGAGAAAAAAATAAATATTGTGACGAAAATAGTCCTCTAAAACCAATATCTCTTTATGGCAAAACAAAATGTGATGCTGAAAGAGCAGTTAGGAAATATAAAAATTCAGTCTGTTTTCGCTTAGCTACTGTTTTTGGAAAAAGCTACAGAATGAGAACTGACTTACTTGTAAACAATTTTGTTTATACAGCAATTAAGAAAAAAAAATTGAGATTATTTGAGCCTCACTTCAGAAGAAATTTTATTTATATTAAGGATGTAATTCTAGCTATAATATACACAATTAAAAATTTCGATAAAATGAAATCTAACGTATATAACCTTGGCTTATCATCAGCTAATATAAGCAAACAAATGTTAGCCACAAGAATTCAAAAGAAAATAAAAGATTTAAAAATTGAAATTATAAGAAACAAATCTGACCCTGATAAAAGAGATTATTTTGTAAGTAATAAAAAAATTGAAAAAAAAGGCTTCAAAGCAAGAAAATCTCTTGAGCATGGTATAGAAGAATTAATAAAATATTTTAAAAAAAACAAAAAGAAAATTATTAATAATTATTAATTTTTTTTTTAATTATTCTTTTAATTTGACTTAAAAAATTTTTTTCAACAAATTCAAAATATAGTTGACTTTTTTTGGCGGATTTTTGATCCTTAATATTATCACCAATCATAAAGCTTTTCTTTTTATTAATGTCCCAATTTTTAAAAATTTGTTTAATCATTAAATTTCCTGGTTTACGTAAAGATGTTTTTTTTTTAAATTTCTTAATTTTAGCTTTAGGATGATAAGGCGAGAATTTAACATCATTAATATAGATATTATTTTTCAAAAAGTTCTTTTTTAAATAAATATGAAGCTTTTCAAAATCGGAAATATTAAATTTGCCTTTAGCTATTCCAGCTTGATTGGTCACTATAAATATATAATAATTTTTTGAACTAATATATCTTAAGGATTTTAAAACTCCTTTTTTAAATTTAAAATCTTTTTTTTTATATACATAATTGAGGTCATGGTTAATGACCCCATCTCGATCTAAAAAAACAGCAGGCTTATTTTGAAATTTTCTTAATATCTTAGCGCCTGTTTTAAGAAATTTTTTAGAACCAATATCTATAAAAAAATTATTAAATACTTTTCCTTTAATTTTATTCTTTATGATTAATTCTGGTAGTATTTCATTTTCTAAACTTGAATAATTTTTTGGAATGTAATTAAGTATTTTCTTTTTAAAATAATAAACTCCACCGTTAATAAATTTTCTTGACTTTGAAAAAATTAATTGTTCATTATTTATACCAAGATTATTTAATTTAATGTTATAATCTAAATCTCGGTTTCTTTTTAATAGAGAAACGCAACCTAAATCATTTTTTTTTGGTATCTTTATTAAATCGTTTGGATTTATATCAAAAAAAGTATCACCGTTAATTAGTATAAAATCATTTAAATTTTTAATTTTTCTCAGAGAATTTAACGCACCGCCTGTGCCTAAAGGTTTTTTTTCATTTAGACATTTTATTAAAATAAAATTGTATTTTTTCTTGTGAAAATTATCAAAAATAATTTTATGCCTATACCCTGTTAATAAATAAATATTTTTAAAGTCATATTTGCTAAAATTGTTGATTATATAAGATAGAAAAAATTTGTTATTAAATTTTATCATAGGTTTAGGTTTGCCGCGTAAATATTTTTTGATTCTTGAGCCTTTTCCACCCGCTAGTATGACTAAATCTGTTTTTTTCATTACTAATACAATACTTACAATTTTAAATAATTTAAGATAATATATTACTTATGAAGTTAATTTCATTAGTATTTTCATTTAGAAATGAAGAAAAAAACCTTAAAGAGCTTATAAATAGAGTTACAGAGTCTTTAAAGAAGATAGAAAATATTAATTACGAGTTAATATTTGTAAATGATTCATCAGATGACAATTCAGAAAAAATCTTATTAGACTTACAAAATTATTATCCGATTAAAATTATTAACATGTCTAGAAACTTTGGCATTGCTCCTTGTGTTTTAGCTGGATTTAAAAACTGTAAAGGTGATTGTATTATATATATGGACTCAGATCTTCAAGATCCTCCAGAACTAATACCAGAGTTGGTAAAAAAATATTTTGAAGGATATGATATTGTTCACACAAAAAGAACTAAAAGATTAGGTGAAAACAAAATTAAATTATTGTTAACAAGTTTAGCATATTCAATAATTCACTATTTTTCAGATATTAACTTACCTACAGAGTCAGGAGATTTTAAATTAATCTCTAGAAGAGCAATGGATAAAATCTTAAACCAAAAAGAGTTTAGGCCTTATATTCGTGGCATGTCGGTTTGGGTTGGATATAAACAAACATTCATTGAATATGTTAGAGAAGCACGTGGGTCAGGAAAATCAAAATTTAGCTTGTTATCAAAAGGCCCAGTTAATGAGTTTATAACAGGTGTAACTTCATATTCTTTAAAACCACTATACTTAGGGGTAGTACTTGGATTTTTATCGCTTTTTTTCTCAATATTATTAATTATCTACGCACTTTATTTGAAGTATAACAATTTTTCTGTACCTGGATCTGCAAGTATCATTATTACAGTCTCATTTTTTTCCGGCATAATTTTATTTACTTTGGGGATTATAGGGATGTATTTAGCTAGAATATATGAGCAAACCACAGGCAGAGACAGTTACGTAATTAAAGAGATTATTGATTTTAAGAAGAAATAGTTTTGTCAATTATTTTTAAAATTTTCAAAACTGCAGTTTTTTGAATATAATTTCGTCCTCTGTTAGGTATTTTAAATTTATAAATTTTAATTTCTTTCAATTTTTTTATGCCAACAAATACTAAACCAACCGGCTTTTTTTTAGTACCTCCTCCAGGACCCGCTATACCAGTAACAGAAACGTTTACTTGGGATTGACTAATATTACTTAGGTTATTTACCATAGAGATACAACACTGAAAACTTACAGCACCATGACTTTTAATAATTTTTTTAGGAACACTTAAAATCTTTGATTTTGATTGATTTGAATAAGTGACCAAACCAACAGAAAACACTTTTGAAGCACCGCTTATCGATGTAAGTGCGCTAGACAATCTTCCACCTGTACAAGACTCTGCAATAGAAATTTGAATATTCTTTTTTTTTAATTTTGTTATAATTTTTTTACTTATATTCATGTCAAAAAATTAATTTTTAGTGTCATAAAAAGTATTATTGTAAAAATTACGTACAATCCAGCTATTATATCGTCAAAAATTATACCAAAACTATTCTTCATTTTTTTATCTATATAATTTATAGGGAAAGGTTTTAAAATATCAAAAAATCTGAAAAGTAAAAAAATGTATAAATAAATTAAAATTGTATCAAAATAATTGTTTAAATTATTGTGAGATATTTCGTACATATATATAGGTAATGATTGACCAATAAACTCATCTATAACAACTTCTTTGGGATCTTTGTTTTGGCTATCTTTAATATAAAATGCTACAGAAAAAATAGAAAAAACAATAGTAATTAAAATTATTATTAAAATAAAAAATTTATTTAACTCTATTATATGGAAAAAACTAAAAAATAAAATTGTTGTTATTAAAGAGGCTATAGTACCTGGAGCATATCTAATTGTTCCAAGTCCAAAAAAAGTAACAAAAAGAAAATTAATATTTTTAATCATATTTAAAAACCGAAGAGATAACCTCACATGCGATTGCTTTTTCTTTTCCTATAATTCCTAATTTTTCAGTTGATTTACCTTTTATATTTATTTGAGTATCACTTATTTTACAAATTTTACTAATTAATTTTTCCATTTTTTTATTATATTTGCTAATTCTGGGTGTTTGAGTAATTATATTGACATCTAAGTTTTTAATAAAATATCCATATTCATGTATTTTTGTAACAACTTTTTCTAGTAGTTTAGTAGATCTAATATTCTTAAATTTTTTATTTTTGTCAGAAAATATTTTTCCTATACTTCCCAATTTACATGCGCCAAGTAAAGAATCTATAATTGCGTGCAAAACCGGATCTCCATCAGAATGCCCAAGAGTACCTACTTTAGACTTTATCTTCAAACCTCCTAAGAAAAAATTTCTACCAGGCACTAATCTATGAATGTCAAAACCAATTCCATAATTTATTTTGGAGTCAAAGATTTGTTTTAAGTTTTCAAAGTCTTCTTTATCTGTTATTTTTAAATTTCTTTTTTCCCCATCTATGAATTTTATATTATTTAAATCTACAAAAAGTGATATATCATCGTCTTTATATTTTTCTTTTCTTTCTCTATGTAATTTAAGTATTTCTTTAAAATTAAAACACTGGGGTGTTTGAGTTAAAAAAAACTCATCTCTATTTTTTCCAACTATATATTCATCAAAGCTTGTGTCGAACTTTTGTTTTATTGCATCATGAATTTTAATGATAGGCACAACCGCTTTTGCATTTTTCATTTTCTTTATAATTCTTGAAAGTAATTTTAATGAAAAATTTGGCCTGGCAGCATCGTGAATTAATACATTTTTTGCATTTTTGTCTTTTGCAATTTTATTTAGAGCTTTAAAAGTGGATTCTTGCCTTGTAGTTCCACCGACTAGTTTATCAACACTTTTAAGATTTAATTTTTTAAGATTTTTTTCATCTTTTTTATTGTAAACTACAAGAATTCTTTTAATCTCTTTAATATTTTGAGCCTTATTTACAATGATCTCAATTAATGATTTACCACCGATTTTTTGATAAGGTTTAGACTGATTTGGAGCGAACCTATGACTTGTACCTCCAGCTAAAATGATAAAACAAAAATTCATTGTATTAAATTATATAATATTTATGCAAATATTTAACGAATAAATAAAATGTTTAAATTCATAAAAAACTTTAACTGGATAATATTATCCTCATTTTTGTGTATAATTTTAGGCATTTTAACTTTTTTAACTTTTATAAATGAAGGCCCTATTACTCTTACGGATATAAATCTACAAATATTATTAATCGTTGATATATTCCTACTAATATCCTTTTTTTACTTGATATTTAAAAATTTTTTTAGATTATATAAAACAGGCAAAAGAAATAAAGCAGGCTCTCAAACAAATTTAAAGTATGTATCGTTATTCTCTCTTTTTACCTTTATACCTTCATTGCTTATAGCAATCTTTTCTCTTTTTATTTTCAATTTTGGAATTCAAAATTATTTTGATGATCAAATTACAAAGGCAGTTAACAATTCATATGACGTTGCAAAAAATTATGTAGAGGAAAATAAAGAAAATGTTAAGTCTGATGCTATTTTAATGGGAGTTGGTTTAAATAGAGCTTCTGGACTTTTTTATTCAAACCCAAACAGATTTAATGCAATAATAAGAGCAGAAAAATTGCTCAGAAGAGTTGACGAAGTTTATTTAATCGATAGTGCCGGAAATATTTTATTTCAAGACACAGGTGATAGTGAAAATGATTTGACAATTCCATTAGAGGAAAATTTTAATCAAGCCATACAAGGAAATGTAGTTTTTTTAACCAATAATTTAGACAATAAAGCATCAGCAATGATAAAGTTAAATAGTTTAGTAGATACTTATTTATATATCTCTAGGAATGTAGATGAAAAAATTTTACAATATTTACAAGAAACAGAACAAGCTGTAAGTTTTTACTACTCTATAGAAAACAGTCAAACAGGTATTAAAATTACATTTGCAATAATATATATTATAGTTGTAACTTTACTTTTATTTCTGTCCACGGCATTAGCTATAACTTTTGCAACAAGATTAACTAAACCAATTATTAATTTAATTGAAGCTTCTTCTAACATAAGCAAAGGAGCTCTTGATACAAAAGTTCCAAATATTGATAGTGACGATGAATTTAAAACATTAAATAATAATTTTAATATTATGATTGAAAGATTAAAAAAACAACAAGATAAACTATTGACTACAGAACGATATGAGGCTTGGGAAACGGTAGCTAGAAAATTAGCACATGAAATTAAAAACCCTTTGACACCAATTCAGCTTTCTTTGGATAGATTAAAAGAAAAATATTCTAATAGGCTTAACGGCGAAAAGCAGGAATTTCAAAACTACTTATTAACAATTAATAGACAAATAAAAGACATAGAAGATTTAGTCAATGAGTTTTCTAATTTTGCAAGAATGCCTAGGCCCATATTAAAAAAAATAGACTTAGTTAAAATATTGAAGCGATCCATAAATCTGTTAAATTTATCTTCAAAACACAAATTAAATTTTTTAAATAAAGATGAACAGTTTATGATATTAGGTGACGAGGAACAGCTTAATAGAGTTTTTTTAAATTTAATTAAAAATGCCGAGGAGGCAATTGATGAAAAGACAAAAAAAAGCAAGGATTTCAAAGGTAAAATTGACATAGAAATTACTGATAATAATGACTATATAGTAATTACTTTTATAGATAATGGAACTGGGGTTTCAGATACTAAAAAAGCTATGACGCCTTATTATACAACAAAAACAAAAGGCACTGGATTGGGTCTTCCAATTGTCTTAAAAATTATTAGTGATCATTCTGGTGAATTTTTATTGAAAAATAAAACTAAAAATAGTGGAGCTGAAGTAAGAATAACATTACCCAAAACTATATGAATAACGAGATATTAGTAATTGATGATAATTCAGATATTCGTTTTTTAATTTGTAATATTCTTGAAGAAAAAAAATTCAATGTAAGATCAGCCGCAAACTATGATCAGGCTATAAGTGAAATTGAAAAAAAATTACCTGATTTAGCCATTATCGATATAAAATTGGATAAGGCAGATAAAGATGGAATAGATTTGTTAAAAAAGATTATACAAAAAGATAAATCAATACCGGTAATAATGATATCTGGTCATGCAACTGTACAGATTGCAGTTGAAGCTATAAGATTGGGTGCTTATGAATTCATAGAAAAAGGTGCATCGTTTTCAGCAGATAAATTAATAAATTATGTAAATAGAGCTTTAGAGACTACTTACCTGAAAAAAGAGAAAGATGTTATTGAAAATAAACTTTTTCATTCCTTTGATTTAATAGGAAAAAGTCAAAATATTATTAAAGTTAAAAAAACAATAGAAAAACTATCTGGAGCTGAAAGTAGAGTTTTAATTTATGGTCCAACAGGCTCAGGAAAAGAATTAGTGGCTAGGAAAATACACAAAAACTCTTTACGCAGCAAACAACCTTTTGTAGTTTTAAATGCTGCTTTACTTAATGAGAGTCATTACGAAAAAGAATTATTTGGCCAAGAGTTTGAAGATGGAAATATTGCCTTTGGCGCATTAGAGCGAGCTAATAAGGGAACTTTATTAATTGATGAAGTTTCTGAAATACCTCTTGAAACTCAAGCTAATGTTTTAAGAGTTTTAATAGACCAAAAATTTAAACGTATTAATGGAAAAAAAGATATTAATGTTAATATAAGAATAATTTCTTCTACTTCAAAAAACCTTTCTGATTTAATCTCGATGGGAAAATTTAGAGAAGATTTATACCATAGATTAAATGTAGTACCAATTGAACTTAACTCTTTAAATTCGAGAACCGAAGATATTCCAATGTTGATTAATTATTTTAAGAAGAAAGTTTCTGAAATAAATGGTGTACCCGAGTCAGATATTGATACAAATATTAGTCAACTTTATACGTACACTTGGCCTGGTAATGTCAGAGAATTAAGAAATTTGGTTGAAAGAATAAGTATAATTTCAGCCAATGAAAATAAGGATTTAACTAGTAAAACTTTAAATGATATTTTGTCTTCTTCAAGTAATTTAATTAGTCAAAGCAACATGAATTTAAAAACTTTTAACGCACCACTCAAAGAGGCTAGAGAGCAATTTGAAAAGGAATATCTTATTAATCAACTTAAAATGAATCATGGCAATATATCCAAAACTGCTGATTATATTGGAATGGAAAGATCTGCACTTCATAGAAAACTTAAATCTCTGGGCATAAAAGGAATTAATTAAAATATGAACATAATCATATGTGGTGCCGGCAAGGTTGGTTTATCAATAAGCAAACAACTGTCAGCTCAAGGACAATCAGTAACTGTTATTGATGACTCTTCAGAAAACATTAAGAAAATTAATGAAACTCAAGATGCTAAGGGGATAGTAGGCAGAGCAACGTTGCCGTCAGTTCTAGAGAATGCTGGCGCTGAAAATGCAGATATGATTATCGCTGTTACCAGAAACGATGAAACTAATATGGTAGTTTGTCAGCTTGCCAGTTCTCTTTTTAATATACAAAAAAAAATCGCCAGAATAAGAACTAGAGATTTCTTAGAAGGAAAATGGAATAAACTTTATAACAAATCTAATATTCCTATAGATGTGATTATATCTCCTGAGCTTGAAGTTGCTAAGTCTTTGTTCAGAAGATTAGAAGCACCTGGTGCTCTCGATAATGTTCCATTTGCCTCAGACAAAATAAAAATGTTGGAAATAGCAGTTGAAAAAAATTGCCCAATTGTAAATATACCTTTAAAAAACTTAACAGAAAAATATCCAAATTTTAAAGCAAATATTTTAGGTGCAGTTAGAAAAGAAAAATTTATATTTTTAAAAAAAAATGACAGAATATTAGAGGGTGATAATATTTATTTAGTTGTAAGTAGCGATCAATTAAAAGAAATATTAAAGGCATTTGGTCATGAAGAAAAAATTTCAAAAAAAATTCTTGTTATTGGTGGTGGTAATATAGGATTTAATTTAGCTAAATTATTGGAGACTAATCTTGACGGGGTTAGAGTTAAAATTATAGAAAAAAATAAGTCTCGGGCTGAAGAAATTGCCAATGATCTTTCATCATCAATTGTAATTAATGGAGATGCTTTGGACGAAGATATTTTAAAGGAAGCAAATTTAGAAGATACTGAAACTGTTTTAGCATTAACAAATGATGATGAAAATAATATTATGGCATGTGTTCTTGCTGAAAAATCTGGTAAAAAAAAAAGAACAATAGCAATAGTTAATAAATCTAATTATAATTTGTTACAAAGCTCATTAAACATAGATGACCTCGTCGACCCAAGAATGACAACGGTGTCAAGAATTATGGAGCAAGTTCATAAAGGTTCAATTGGTACAGTATATTCAATTTTGGATGGCGAGTATGAGTTTATAGAAGCAAAAATTGCAGAAAAATCAGATTTACAAAACAAAAAAATTAAAGAGATAAATTTTCCAGAGTTTATTAAAATTGGAGCAATTTTAAGAAAAAATAAAGTTTTCATACCTCGCTCTGATTTTATTTTTGAGAAAGATGACTTGGTAGTGTTTTTAGCAAAAAGAGAACAACTTAAAGAAGTTGAAGATATCTTTAGCGTTAGCTCAATTTAGTATCAAATGAATTTAAAAACAATATTTTATTACGTGGGCTTATTTTGTTTTCCAATAAGCGCTTTATCGTTAATTAATATATTATATTCTTCATACTTTGATTATTTTTTAAATTTAAATGCTTATCTAATAACTTTATTTATATCACTAACTATAGGCATCTTATTTTATTTAATTGGAAAAAATTCTGAAAAACGAATTAATTTTTATGAACAAATATTACTAATAATATTTTCTTACTTGTTAGTATCAACTTTAATATCCTTACCTTATTTTTTCAGTATCTATCAATTTTCATTTTTAGACTCATTATTTGAATCTTTTTCAGGTGTTACGCTTACAGGATTTACTATTTTTGATAATGTTAAACATATAGACCCAACATTGATATTATGGAGATCATCTTCTCAGTGGATTGGTGGTTTATATTTTCTATTCTTTCTAATAATAATTTTTTCAAACAAACAATTTATGTATAAATTAAATAATCTTACATTTTGTGGTGAAGCTAGCAATATTGAAAGTAATATTAAAAATAGCTTATTCAAAATATTTATATGTTATTTTGTATTAAGTATTTTAATTATTTTTCTTTTATTAGCAGCTGACATTAGGTTGTTTAATGCACTAAATTTATCAATGACTATCGTTTCAACTGGTGGCTTTTTACCTACAAATTCTCTGTCACAAATTATATCTACACCAATTCAAGAATTTAATCTGATAATATGTTTTTTATTATCTTGCTTAAATATATTTTTAATTTTAAATATTTTCTCATTAAAGAAAATGGTAGCCAGTCATCGAGAGGATATTTTTTTAGTTTTTTTCATAATTTTATTTTTGATTCCACTATTTTTAATTTTAAAAGATTATGAAACAAAAGAAATAATACTAAGTGTTTTAAGTAGCATTACGAACTCTGGTATAGCGATTACAAAAATACCAGAAAATATATCACTTTTTTTTCTTTTATTAGCTGTTGTCGGGGGATCTCTGATATCAAATACTAGCGGTATCAAACTCATGCGTATTTACATCCTTTTAAAATCATCATCTTCTGAAATTTTAAAATTAGTAAGGCCTAATAATGTTATAAATCAAAACATTTTGTTTTCTGAAAAAAAAATTACTAATGAATATATTAAAATTTGTTTTTTAATATTTATCTCATTTTTTATTAGTTTGTTTATTTTGTCTGGTGTATTAATCTTAGACGATATTAATTTCGAGAAAACTTTTAAATTATCTTTATTGACATTAACAAATACAACAAATTCAGAATTATATGGGATGAGTAATATTAATTTTACAAATTTATTAACAAGCTCAAAGATATCTATAATTATATTTATGATAGTTGGTAAAATTGAGCTAATATCAATTTTTTTAATAATTAAGAAATTTTTTTTTACGAATTAAATGTCTAGAATTGTAATTATTGGATGTGGTGCGATGGGTACAGCGTTTGCTTATCCATGCTTAGATAACAATCACGATATCTCAATAGTTGGTAGTCATCTGGAAGATGATTTTATTGATAACATTAAAAATAATAATAATTTCCACCCTGGATTAAAAGTTGAAGTAGATAAGAATATTAAGATATTCAAGTTTGAAAATTTTGACAATCTTTTCAAATCTAAAGTTGATTTAATCGTATTAGGTGTGAGCTCAAAAGGAATTGAATGGATATCAGATCAATTAAGCAGAACATTCAAGAATAAAGATTTGCCAAGAATTCTTATGTTAACTAAAGGACTAAGTATTTATAAAAATAGATTTGAGCTATTAGTTGATAAACTAGAGAGACTGCTTAAAAACAAAAAGATAAAAAAAATTGATATATCTGCCATTGGTGGCCCATGTTTAGCGAGTGGGTTAGCACACCGAGTTCATAGTAGTGTGGTGGTTGCAAATAAAAATTTAAAAAAAGCCAAAATAATTGCGGATATGTTGAATACTTCTTACTATCATACATCTTATTCTGACGATTTAATTGGAGTAGAAGTTTGCGCAGCAATCAAAAATATCTTCTCAATGGCGGTTGGATCAGCTAAAGGCATGTGTAGTAACAATATTTCTGATGAAGAAAAAGAAAAGTTTTATTTAAATACATCCTCTGCATTAATAAAACAATCTATACACGAGATGGAAATATTTGTAAGTTTTATGAAAGGAAAAAAAGAAACTGTAAAAGGTCTTGCTGGTTTAGGTGATTTGTATGTAAGTTCTGGAGGAGGTAGAAATGCAAAAATGGGTTCATATATAGGCGAAGGATTGACTTTTTCACAAGCTAAAAAAATAAAAATGGAAAAAGTTACAGTTGAGGGCGCAGACTTAGCAAAAGAGATTTCTAAAAAAGTTAAAAAAGAATTTTCAAAAAAAAAATTACCTTTAATGCTAGCAATGATTAATGCTATTGTAGAGGACAAAAAACTAGAATTAAATTGGGAGGAGTTTAGATGAAATTGTATGTCTCTTATTTTTTTTTAATCCTAGCCATCACAACAGGTGTAATTGCTAATGGTTTTTTTTTGAAATTCAGTGAAGGCTTTAGTAAATTATTACCAAGTTTTTTGGGTTCATTTTTAATAGTAGTTACTTATTTTGCTTTGGCTAAAGCAATGAACAATATACCTATTGGACTAACCTATGCTATGTATGGAGGTTTAACCACCATTGGAGCATTGACTATAGGAATAATAAAATTTAATCAAATTCCTAATACTTTTGCATTAAGTGGAATCATCTTAATTATTATAGGAGTTTTATTAATAAATATTTTTGGAAATATTAAAAACTGATGAAAAAATTTATAGTTTCTATAGATGCAGGAACAACATCAAATAGATCAATACTATTTGATTTAAAAGGTAGACCAATTTTTGTATCCCAAAAAGAATTTACTCAGTTTTTCCCAAAAAGTGGATGGGTTGAACACAGTCCCGAAGAAATCTGGAAGACTACAATCAAGACTCTCAAAGATGTTATTAAAAAATCAAAAAAGCTAAAAGGTAAAATTTTAAGTATTGGGATCACCAATCAAAGAGAGACTACAGTTATGTGGGATAAGAAAACAGGCATTCCTGTATACAAAGCAATTGTTTGGCAAGATCGAAGAACGGAGGATATTTGCATGAAATTAAGAAAACAAAAAAAAGATACAATGGTTTTTAATAAAACTGGTCTTTTAATTGACTCTTATTTCTCTGGGACAAAAATAAAATGGATATTGGATAACGTTCCAAAAGCGAAACAGTTGATGAACAAAAACCAATTATTATTTGGAACAATTGATAGTTTTTTAATATGGAGACTCACAAAAGGAAAGGTTCATGCAACAGATGCGACTAACGCTAGCAGAACAATGATATATAATATTTCCTCGAATAAATGGGATGATACAATCCTAAATTTACTTAAAATTAAAAAACATATTTTACCGGAAGTTAAGGATTGTTCAGATAATTATGGACATACACATTCATCTATTACAGGAGTATCAATTCCAATTAACGGTGTTGTAGGAGATCAACAGTCCGCAACTATTGGCCAATGTTGCTTTGAACCAGGCTCGTTAAAAAGCACATATGGAACTGGAGCTTTTGTTTTATTGAATACTGGTAATAAAAAAATTTATTCAAAAAATAGATTATTAACGACTATTGCATATAGAATTAAGGGAAAAACAACTTATGCAATGGAGGGGTCCATTTTTATAGCAGGAGCAGGCGTACAATGGTTAAGAGATCGGATGAAATTTTTTAAAAAAGCTCCAGAGACAGAGAAAATTGTAAAATCTCTTGATAATAACAACGGAATTTATTTAGTTCCTGCCTTCACTGGATTAGGCGCCCCACATTGGAATGCTAATGCTAGAGGAATTTTAAGCGGTATAACTAGAGATACAAGTCCAAGGGAAATTGTCAGAGCCACTATAGAGGCAGTTGCCTATCAAACTTATGATCTTTTCGACGCTATGAAAAATGACGGTCTTAGACCGAAAATTGTAAAAGTTGATGGTGGAATGGTTATGAATAATTGGTTCTCACAGTTTCTGTCAGACATTGTTAATGTAAAAGTTTTAAGACCAAAAGTTCAAGAAACAACAGCGTTAGGCGCAGCCTTTATGGCTGGACTTTATATTGGTGTTTACAAATCATTGAGAGATATTTCAAACAAATGGAGCCTTGATAAAAAGTTTGCACCTAAAATGTCAAGTAGTAACAGAAAAAAGCTGATTAAGGGTTGGTCGACATCTGTTCAAAGAGCATTAATTAATTAATTCAATTTGAAGTTGCAAAATTTATTTATTTAAAATCTGTACAATTATATTTTTTTTTGTTTCAATATAATATCTTAAACAACAATGGGGGAATTAATGTTTAAAATATCGAAAACAATTCTAGCTGTTGCTGTTTCAATTTCTCTTTTAGCGACATCTTCTTTTGCAGATGCAATTAAGAAGTATGCTACAGGTGAGTTTAGCCTATCTACTATTTCTGAAAAGAAAAGAATAGAAGAGCTTAAATGGTTCAGAGACGCAGCAAAGCCATTCAAAGGAATGGAAATAAACGTATTGTCTGAAACTATTCCAACTCACGAGTATGAGTCAAAAGTTTTAACAAAAGCTTTTGAAGAGATAACTGGTATTAAAGTTAATCATCAGTTACTAGGAGAAGGAGAAGTAGTACAAGCTGTACAAACTCAAATGCAAACTGGAAGAAACTTGTATGATGCTTACATCAATGACTC
>MDTD01151272.1_pt1 | contig 23146 bp, 26 predicted proteins | sample 811221 | NCBI WGS metagenome assembly MDTD01 (sample SAMN05326646, study PRJNA326480) | marine metagenome | isolation source: seawater | place: Pacific Ocean: South West | collected 2011 | reverse complement strand
GCTTTTTTCTTAGCTTTTTTCTTAGTTTTCTTTTTAGCAGCTTTTTTTCTTCTTTTAGCCATTTTTAGCTCCCTTTAATTTGCGAATCTTTATTGATTCGCTTGTTACTAAGTTTTTATTTTTTTTGAATAGTGATGTCAAACATTAATTTTTTCAAAATATTTTTAAAAAAATTAATTTTATAAACTTTAATTTAATTTTTAAAAAAAGTTAGGTAATTAGCGATTAATTTAAGTTTTTTTTTAATACAATTTTTCTAATTCTTTTTTGTACTTGTTAATAATTTTAAATCTTTTTAACTTTAAAGTTGGAGTCATCATTCCATTTTCAATTGTAAAATTTTCCTCAATTGTAAAATATTTTTTTATTTTTTCTACTTTTGTTAAATGTTTATTTATATTTTCAATTTCTTTATCCAAATTTTCTTTTCTATTTTGAAAATCTTTATTTAAAATTATTATTGCTACTAAATAAGGTTTGTTATCACCGTAAACAATTGCTTGATCTACCATCTCAGAACTTGTTAATAAATGTTCTATTTTTACAGGTGAAATATTATCTCCACCAGGTGTAATCAAAATATCTTTCTTTCTATCGGTTATTATTAAATAGTTATTTTCAAACTTTCCAATATCTCCTGTATATAACCATCCATCTTTTAAAACATTTTTTGTTTCCTTGTCATTGTTCCAATAACCTATCATCACATTTTCACCCTTAACAAGTATTTCTCCATCATCAGCAATTTTTACCTCATTACACTCAAATGGAATACCGACAGTTTCTATCCTTATATCATCTATTGGGTTGCAACTAACTACAGGAGATGTTTCAGTTAATCCATAACCTTGTAGAGTTGGCAGACCTATGGAATTCAAAAAACACCCAATTTCTGCATCCAACGCTCCGCCACCTGAGACAAATGTTTTTAAACTACCACCAAATTGTTTTTTAATTTTAACCCTTACCAATTTTTCAACCACAAAATTAGTTAATTTTTCTAAAGGTGACATAATCTGTTTTTTCAATTTTTTAGTTCCAAGCTTAATCGTTACATTTATCAAAGTTTTCTTAAGCCCTTTTGTTTTATTAAATGAAGAATTTATTTTTTGATAAAGATTTTGATAAAATCTTGGTACAGCAGTCATAATGTGTGGAGAACATTCTGACATATTTTTTATTAACTTATCTATACTTTCTGCATAAAAAACTTTTGCAGCTACTGCTATTTGAATGAATTGAACTGCATGTTCATAAGAATGAGATAAAGGAAGCCAAGTTAAAAACCTAGTCTCTTTTTCTAAAATAGGTTCTAGTAATTTATATCCTCCTTCACAATTACTTAAAATTCCTCCATGACTCAAAACAACACCCTTTGGATTACCTTGGGTACCTGATGTATAAATAATACATGCCGGATCTAATCTCTTAAGTGTAACTTTGGGGATAATTAAATCACTTTTTGGTTTACTGTTGATTAAGTATTCAATATTAAAATATGACTTAGCATCAATTGTGTTTAATTTTTCGAATGAGAAAATTTTTTTTATTTTTGAATTATTATTATTAATTTTACTAATTTTACTAAATTGTTCATCATTTGAGACTATAATTATACTCGGTTCACAATCATTAATAATATATTCATAGTCTCGTGTAACATAAGTTGTATAAGCTGGCACTGTTATTCCGCCAGCTAACATTATTGCTAAATCAGAAATCATCCACTCAGGTCTATTTTCTGAGATTAATAAACATCTGTCACCCTTTTGAATTATTTTTGAAATTTCGTTAGCCAATTGTATGACAGTAAACTTTACTTTATCCCAAGAAAAGTTTTGATTTGAGTATTTCATATTGGATAAAAAAGTTTTATCCCCTTTTTGCATTTCGCACTGCTCAAAGAAAAGATCGACTAAATTATTATATTTTTTAAAATTCATATTTTATTGGTGGGCAAAGAGAGACTCGAACTCTCACAGTATTGCTACCATTGGATTTTGAGTCCAACGCGTCTACCAGTTCCGCCATTCGCCCACAAAAACATTTATTAATTAACAATAGTATAAAAATTATTAATATAATAAAAGGAAATATGTTCCATAAACTTTATACGAAAACTATTGAACTTGCAGGAAATAAAAACTCAAAATTCTTTTTAGGTGGAATATCTTTTATAGAAAGTTTTATTTTTCCAATACCGCCCGATGTAATTATAATTCCAATGACAATTGCTAGACCGCGAAATTGGTTGAGAATAGCTTTAATTGCCACTTTGGGATCAGTTTTAGGAGCTATATTAGGTTATTTTATTGGTTATATATTTTTCATTGAAATCGGTGTAAAAATTTTTGATCTCTATGGTGTTGATGATGCTTCTTTTCTTAAGGATAAAGTTTCTTCTGAAGGTGGTGTAATTGCCTGGATGGCACTGCTTGCTATAGCTGGTTTTACACCTGTACCCTTTAAACTGCTAACGATTACCAGTGGTTTCGTCCATTTTAATATTTTTTATTTTATTATTATTTCAATTTTGACAAGAGGATCAAGATTTTTCATAATAGCTTTTTTAATTGGAAACTTTGGCCCAACTATGAAAAAAATTATTGAAAAAAAATTAATATTTTTTTCAATTATGTTTACGATAATAGTAATAATAATAGCTTTTTTAGTTTATAATTTCTTAACTAAATTCATTGGATAAAATGTTGAAAAAGTCTCAAATTTTATTTTATCCTTTTATAATAATAATTAGTATATTTGTGATTTTATCAACTTTATATATAGAACATATACTGTTGGTTCCAGCATGTAAATTATGTTTGTATCAAAGAATTCCATATTTAATTTCTATAGTAATATGTTTTTTTGGTTTTTTTTTCTCAGAAAATAAAATTTGGCTTTATTTGCTAATAATAACTTTTTTTAGTAGCGTAGCTTTATCTGGGTATCATTTAGGTATAGAACATAATATTTTCAATGAATTTTCAGGTTGCACCAATGAAAGTTTTAAAACAACCGATAAAATAAAATTATTAGAAAGTTTAAATCAATATTTGCCTAACTGTAAAGATGTTAATTTTAGAGTTTTTGGCTTTTCACTTGCGACTATAAATTTTATAATTTCTATTGCTTTAGCAATTATTATAATTAAATATTTTAGAGATGAAAAAAACGTCAAAAACTAAAATTGAAGAATTTATTCGTGTTGATCATGCTGGAGAGAGAGGCGCAATTAAAATTTACGAAGGACAGTTGCTAGCCTTAAATACAATTGTAAAAAATAATGATTTAAAAGCTACAATTGAGCACATGAAAGATCATGAAGTTGAACATTGTGAATTTTTTGAAAATGAAATAAAAAAAAGAAATATTAAACCAACTAGATTTCTTAAATTGTGGGACCTTTTGGGATTAGGACTGGGGTTTGGTACAACAATTTTGGGAAAGCAAGCAGCTATGCTATGTACTGCCTCTGTAGAAGAAGTTATACAAGACCATTACGCTAATCAGATCAATCAATTAGAGGAAGATGAAAAAGAATTAAAAGAAAAAATTGTTAAATTTAGAGAAGATGAAATAAATCATAAAGATATTGCATATAATGAAGGTGCGTCTAAAAAAGGTTTATATAAAATACTTGATAATATAATCAAAACAGGTTCTAGGGTTGCAATCAAAATTTCTGAAAAATATTAATTAATTTTCTAATTCTACATCCCAATATAAGTAGTCCATCCAACTTTCATGAAGAAAGTTTGGAGGGAAATTTTTTCCATTTCTATGAAGATCTTCGGTAGTAGGTGCAAAAGGTAATATTGAAAGTTTCATTCCTGATTTTTCTAATAATCTTCCACCTTTTTGAACATTGCAACTTGAACAAGCTGTGACAACATTTTCCCAATTAGTCTTTCCACCTTTAGATCTTGGAAGCAAATGATCAAATGTAAGTTCATTTTTACTACCACAATATTGACAGGAAAATTTATCTCTTAAGAAAACATTAAATCTTGTAAAGTTGGGGTTTCTAAGAGGCTTAATATAATCTTTAAGAGCTATTACACTTGGCAGCTTCATGCTAAATGAAGGACTCCTTACCTCTCGGTCATAATAACTAACAATTGAAACTCTATTTAGAAAAACTGATTTAACAGAATCTTGCCAACTCCAAAGAGACAATGGATAGTAGCTCAATGGCCTATAATCCGCATTCAATACTAAAGCAGGACATTTTTCTAATGACAAGTTTGTGTCTAACATTATGAATAATCTTAACTTATATATTTTTATAAATCAATAAGACAAATTTAGGATTAAAATTATGATATTTCTAAATTTTTTTTTATAAAATTTAAAGCTAAGCTTGATGCTTCTACTGGTATATGGTGTCCACAATTTTTAATTAAATTAGTCTTGATTGAAAACTTATTTCTTTCAAAGAAATCTTTCGCCTCTAGCAGAAAATTGGAACTTACAATATCATCTTGCTCCCCATGAATTAAAAGTATTTTACTTTTATTTTTAATTCTTGCTTGAAGATTTTCTTTATTTATAATTTTTCCTGAAAAACCCACAATACAATTATATTCATTGTCTGAAGTCACTCCTATATTTATGGACATCATAGATCCTTGGCTGAAACCACATAACACAATATTACTATTAGATAACTTATATTCTGTTTTTACCTCATTTATAAAATCATTGATTTTGTCTTCTGCCTCTAGGGATTTATTTAATATATATTTTTTATCATCACTTGTTAAATCAAACCACTGAAAGCCAATTGGATTTATTGCGCATTTTTCATGTCCATTTGGACACAAAAAAACTGTATTATCCAGAAATCTTTTCCAATTCAGTGTTAACATACTTATGTCTTTTCCATCTCCTCCATATCCATGGAGAAGAATAACTGCATTTTTAATTGGTTTTTGATTTTCTGGTGGAATAATCACTGTATCTAGGCAAAATGTCATATTATTTTGGTTATAATTTATATTATTAGTTTATATATCATATTATGTTATCTGGAACTTTAGTCAAAATCATCTCTATCATTCTTTTACTTTCCGTAGGTATAGTTTTGGCGTTAGGCATAGCTAACTTATTTAAGGGTGGCTCTAAAAAAACCTCAAATAAATTGATGCAATTAAGAGTAATTTTGCAGTTTATTGCAATAATTGCACTGGTTGCTTTTGCATATTTTTTTAAGAATTAAAACTTAATCAATTGATAAAAATAAGTTAAATCAATTAAAATAGAAATTAATGAATAAAAAAAATAAAAGTATTTGGAACACTAGGATAAAAGGTAATACATCTAATTTTTTTCAGAAAGTTTCAAGCTCTATTGATGTAGATAAAAGACTTTTTAAAGAAGATATACTTGCATCTATTGTACATGTAGAAATGCTTAATCGACAAAAGATTATTAATTTTAAAGTTAAAAATAAAATTATATGGGGATTAAAAAAAATACAGAATTTAATGGTCAAAAAAAAATATATATTTGATTATAAAGACGAAGATATTCATATGAGCATTGAAAAAAAACTTTATGAATTAATTGGAGAGGATGCTGGATATATTCATACAGCAAGATCAAGAAATGACCAGGTATTAGTTGACCTAAAAATTTGGATGACAAACTCGAACCACAAATTAATTAAAACCTTGGATCAAACAATTAAAAATATAATTAAAATAGCTGAAAAAAATATTTATACTATAATGCCAGGTTTTACTCACCTAAAAAATGCTCAACCAATCTCATTTGCGCATTATATGTTAGCTTATGTTGAAATGTTCAGTAGAGACAAAAAAAGGTTGGAAAATAATTTTCAAGGTCTATCTCAGAACCCGTTAGGATCTGGCGCATTATCAGGAACATCTTTTAATATAGATAGAAACTTTACAACCAAAAAACTAGGTTTCAAATCTCCAACAGGTAATTCTATCGATACTGTATCTGATAGAGACTTTGTTTTAGATTTTCTGTACGCATCATCCTTATGTGCAATGCACATATCCAGACTCGCTGAGGAGTTTATAATTTGGAATTCAGATGCTTTTAAACTTATAGCTTTAAATGATAGCATTGTTACAGGATCATCAATCATGCCGCAAAAAAAAAATCCAGACTCACTTGAACATCTTAGAGGAAAAGTTAGTAATTCTTATGGAAACTTGTTTTCGATGATGACAATTCTCAAGGGTTTGCCACTGTCTTACTTCAAAGATTTACAGGATGATAAAAAAATTGTATTCGATACTTTCGATAACCTTATGAATTCAATTAAAATATTAAATGATGTCTTAAAAAACTTTTCTGTAAATAAGTCTGAAATGACAAATCTTGCAAATAAAGGTTTTATAACAGCAACCGATCTTGCTGATCATTTAGTGAAAAATCTTAATTATCCTTTCAGAAAATCTTATCAACTAACAGCAAGAATTGTAAATTATTGTGAAAAAAATAAAAAGAAGTTATCTGATTTATCTTACAAAGAGTTAAAAATGTTAGAACCAAATATAAAGGAGGACGTTTTTAAAGTATTTGATCTCAAAAATTCAATAAATTCAAAAAAATCGTATGGTGGAACATCTTTTGAAAACATTAAGAAAATGATAAAAAAATATAAAAATGCATAAAAAAATAATTTTAGTTCTGTTTCTTTCAATCATAATAATGGCATGTGGGAAAAAAAGTGATCCACTTTATCAAGAAAAAACTGGTTTAAATAACTGGAAAATAAATGGATCAAGTGTAGTTAATAAAAACTAGTTTTAAAATATACTTATTAATTGATGAACTATATAAAAAACAAACTTTTCATAGACAAATTTTCAGTCGATAAAATTATTAAAAAATTTGGAACTCCGAGTTATTGTTATTCCTATGATGAACTTAAAAAAAATGTTTTAAATTTTAAAAAAAATTTTAATGAAATTAATCCATTAATTTGTTTTTCCGTTAAAGCAAATAATAATATCAAAATATTGAATGAACTTTCAAAATTTGGTTTAGGTGCAGACGTAGTTTCAAAAGGCGAGTTGCTTGCTGCTCTAAAAGCCAAAATTAATCCAAACAAAATAGTTTTTTCTGGTGTTGGTAAAAACTATGATGAAATTGATTTTGCAATCAAAAATAAAATTTTATTAATTAATACAGAATCACTAAGTGAAATACTTTCAATTTTAAAAATAGCAAAAAAAAAACAGAAAAAAGTTAATATAGGTTTAAGATTAAATCCTAATGTAGATGCTAAGACTATTAAGGAGATAACAACAGGTAAAATTTCGAATAAGTTTGGACTCACCGAAACTGAGGTGATAAAAATAATAAATCAATATAAAAAATCTAAATATATAAATATTAAGTGTTTGAGTGTTCACATTGGAAGCCAAATAACAAGTCATGTTCCATATCTAAAAATGCTAAAAGCACTTCAAAATGTTATTGATAAATCAAAATTTTATTTTGAATATATTGATGTCGGCGGAGGTATGGGTATAAATTACAATAATAGTAGACAGAAACTTAATTATAAAAAATATTCTAATAAAATTAGTAAATTTGTAAAAAAAAATAAAGTTAAGATAATATTCGAACCAGGAAGATCTATAATAGGAAATACAGGCTATCTATTAGCAAAAATAATTTATATTAAAGATACAACTAAAATTAGGTTCATTATTATTGATGCTGGTATGAACGATTTAATGAGACCAGCGCTTTATAAAGCTTATCACAGAATAATTCCTACAAAAAAAAATAGAAATAAAATTTTTAAACTTCATGATTTTGTAGGGCCAATTTGTGAAACAACTGATAAATTTTTAACTCTTAAATCTTACCAAAAACTAAAAGAGGGTGATAATTTGGTAATTTTAGATGTCGGGGCATATGGCAAAGTTTTAAGCTCTAATTATAATTTAAGAGAGAATTCTAAAGAAGTTTTAATAAAAAAATCAAAAATTTTTCAAATTAAAAAAAGACAAAAAATCGAAGATATTATTCAATAAATGGTAAGAGAAGTAATATTTAAAATTTTTTTTTATTTAGGCACCTTTGTTATTTGTTTAATTTTTATTCCTGCACTAATTTTGCCCAGAAAAATAACCCTCTTAGGCGGAAGGATATTGGGTTATTGGATTAAAATTTGTTTAGCTTTAATTTTGTCAGTAAAAATTGAGGTTAAAGGTAAAGAAAACATACCAACAGAGTCAAACTACTTTATTGCTTGTCTTCATCAATCATTATTTGAAACATTTTACTTGCAAGTAATTTTTAATAATCCAATATTCATTTTAAAGAAAGAATTATTAAAAATTCCTATTTTTGGTTGGCAGCTTAAAAAAATTGGATCAATTTCTATAGATAGAGATAGGATAAATAAGGAAAATTTAGGTTTCTATAATAAAATTATTAATGAAACTAACTTGTCTAAAAGACCACTTATTATCTTTCCTCAAGCCACTAGAACTAATGTTAATGAAAAAATACCTTTTAAAAAAGGTGTTTCAAAAATTTATGAAAAACTAAATTTTTTTTGTCTACCAGTAGCTTTAAATTCTGGATATGTTTGGCCGAAAACTGGAAAGTTAAGTTCGCACAAAACTATAACTATCAGTATACTCAAAAAGATTCCCGTCGGATTAAATTCTAAAGATTTTCACAATAAACTTGAAAATGAGCTATATAATGAATTGGAAAAAATCTACTAACCTTTCATAGGCATTACTACATAAATGCTATCAAAATCAGATGGGTCTTTTATTAAGGCAGGAGAACCAGGCTCTTTTAAATAAATTTCTATCTTATTTCCATCCATATTTGATGCAACATCTAATAAGTATCTTGGATTAAAACTAATATCTAGTTCATGATCAAATGTTACTGATAAACTTTCTTTTCCATCTCCACTGTTACTATTATTAACTGACAAATCTAAATTATTTTTGGTTAAATTCATTCTTAATCCATCTTTTTTATCTTGCGACACGGACGCTACTCTATCAACTGAAGTTAAAAAAGGTTTTAAATCTATTTCTAGTTTTTTTTGATTGTCTTTAGGAATAACTTGAAAATAATTTGGAAATTTTCCATCTATTAACTTAGATATTAGGATAATATTATTAAACTCGAATTTTATTTTAGATTTTAGATTTGAGATTTTTACATCACCATCGTGATCATCAAGTAGCGAACAAAGTTGAAAAATTGTTTTTTTTGGCAAAATTATCGACTCAAAATTTATTTCCTCAGTAATTGAAGTTTTCGAAATAGCCATTCTGTGACTATCGGTTGCTACTGCGGTTAAATATTTTTTATCCTCATTTTCAGTTAAATGAACAAATATTCCACTTAAGTAATGGCGTGTTTCGTCATTTGAAACTGAAAATTTGCATTTATTAAGAAGTTTCAGAAGTTTTTTAGAATTAATTGAAAACTCATTTTCTTTAAAATTTGACTCAGTTAATGGGAATTCAGCTGCTTTGAGGCAATTTAAATTAAATGATGATTTGTCTGACTCTAGGTTGATTTTATTTTCACTTAATAGATTAAAATCAATTTTCTTTTCATTATTAAATTTTCTTACAATATCATACAGAGTTGAACATGAAGTTGTAGTCTCCCCCTCTAATGATATATCAATATTTGATATATTTTGAATAAAAATTAAATCTAGATCTGTTGCTGTTATTTTGAGATTAGAGTCTTTAGCTTCAAGCAGAACATTAGATAGAATTGGTAATGTACTTTTTTTTTCTATTACTCCTTGACAATAATTCAGTGAACTTTGCAAATCTTTCTGATTTACACTAAATTTCATCTTCTTTATTGTATAAAATTTTACTCTTGAGAGTATCTATTTTTACACTTAATTCTGTGTCTTCTTTTTTAAGTCTTTCAATTGTCTTAACAGAGTGAATAACTGTCGTATGATCTCTATTTGAAAAACACCTTCCTATTTCAGGTAATGACTTTGAAGTAAGTATTTTTGATAGATATATTGCAGTCTGTCTAGGTCTAACTAAATATCTAGATCTTCTTGAGGATAGCATTTCATTTTTGCTAATCTTAAAATATTTACAAACTATGGTTTGAATATTATCAATAGTTACTTTATTTTCGTTAATATTTAACAAGTCTTTTAATATTATCCTTGTTTCAGAAAGATTGGGCACTCTATTGTAGATCCTAGAAAAAGATACTATTCTATTTAATGCTCCAACTAATTCCCTGACACTTGATTTAATTTCAGAACAAATAAATTTTTGTATTTCGTCTGAAATCACAACGTTTTCAGTATTAAAAGTTAAAATTTCGTTTAATTTATTTTTCACTATTTCTGACCTAAGTCCAATTTCAGGACTCTGAATATCGACTACCAAACCACCAGAAAATCTTGATCTAATTCTATCCTGTATTCTATTTAATTTATTTGGTGGTCTATCAGCTGTTAAGACAATTTGCGAACCTTTATCCAATAATGTACTAAAAGTGTGAAAAAATTCCTCCTGAAGTGCCTCTTTTCCATTCATGAATTGTATATCATCAATTAGTAGTACATCGGTATTTCTAAAGTAATCTTTAAATTTTATCATTTCATTCGATTTTATAGATTTTACAAAATGGTACATAAATCTCTCAGCGGAGATGAACATCACTTTCTTGCTCTCTTTAAGTTTTAAGCCAATTGCGTTTAGTAGATGAGTTTTTCCCATTCCAACTCCAGAATACAAGTATAAGGGATTATAATTAGAAAAATTATCAATTACTTTTTTGGAAGCCTCATAAGCAAGGCTATTACTAGAGCCAACTACAAAATTTTCAAAATTTTTATTTGGATCTATTCTATTATATTGAACAAATGAGTCTTTTATAAATGCTACATTTGCGTCAATAATGTTATTTTGTTTGTCTTTATCAAATTCATTATCTTGGGTTGATATATTTGATGATGTATTTACCTTAAATTCAATCCTATTTATATTTTTTTTATGAGCTCTAACAACTTGAATAACATTATCTAAATATCTTGACGTAATCCAATCTCTAATAAACCTTGTAGGAACTGATAACAATAAACTGTCAGAATTCGTTTCTACTAACTGCATTTTTTTTAACCAACTTTCAAATACCTCTTTACCAAATTTTATTTTGAAGTCCTCTTGAACTTGTTCCCAGTTTAAAGATTGTTGGTTATTTTGATTTAAGTTTTGATTTAATGAATTATTCACAATACTTCTTAAATATTAAATAATTATTAGATGCAATTGTTTATTTTATTTTTTAAAAAAAAAATGTAATCTTAAATTGAAAAATTCCTAGTTGAAAAAAATAAAATCTTAGATTGAATCTGCTTATTATATTTTAAAAAAATAATTATAATTTATATCAAATTTGTTTACTTTATTTTATATAAAGGTAGTGTTAAGTTTAAAAGTAGATACAAGAAGTTGATTCAATTATAAAGAGTTAACTTTTTTAGTAATTCTGGAAACATTTCTAGATGCATTCTGCTTCTTAATCACTCCCGTCTTTGCCACTTTCATCAACTCAGAATTTAATTTTGGTAGGAAACTTAAAGCACCTTTTTTATCTTTTTTTTCAATTAAAAGGTTAATTTTTTTAATAGCGTTCCTGAATCTGCTTTTTCTTGATTTATTAATTAAAGTCTGTCTTCTAATTCTTCTATTAGTTTTGATTGCTGATTTAGTATTCGCCATTTGCGCGACTGTATAGCTTGCTTACTTTATATGGTCAATTAAATTTTTTAATTATTTTTGGCAAGTATTACACATGTAGGTTGATCTATTTGATATATTTAACTTAAATATTATCCCCGAACATGATTTATTTTTGCAAATCTCTTTTTCCCTGTTATATGCACGAAATTCTTTTTGATAAGATCCCATTTTTCCTTTTATTGATTGAAAATTACTAATTGTTGATCCACCTTGTTTTATAGAATACTTCAGTACTTTTTTTACATAAAAAATAATTCTATTTATTTCACTGTTACTCATTTTTCCAGAAGGCTTTAAAGGATTTATTTTAGCATAATTTAATATTTCACTTGCATAGATATTACCAATACCCGAAATAAATTTTTGATCTAATAAAGTATTTTTAGTATTTTTTTTTTTTTTTGAAAGATATCTTTTAACATAACCAAAATTAAAATTATTATCAAATGGATCAGGGCCATATTTACTAAAATAATTTTTTAAACTTGTCTTACCTTTAATTAGTTTGAGAAACCCAAACCTTCTAGGATCATTAAAGATTATTAAAAATTTTTTGAAAATAAAATACACATGATTGTGTTTTTTTGGAAGATTTTTTGAATGATAAAAACTGAGATTAGTATTTTTAGAGTATTTGAGATTTTTGGTTAAATGCAAGGTACCTGACATTCCTAAATGGATTAATAAAAATAGTTCATTTTTAAATTCAATTACTACATATTTTGAAAATCTTTTTACATTCACAATATTTTTTTTAGATAGTTTTTTTGATAAATTTATTGGAATAGGAAATCTTAATTTTTTATTTTTAATGACAATTTTTAGCAAGCTTTCATTGAGAATATATTTTTCAAGTGACTGTTTTACTACTTCAACTTCTGGCAATTCTGGCATATCAGACTATATTATAAGTAAATAAAAAAATAAAAATGCAACAAAAACTACAAAATAAGAGAAATCTAGTCTCAGAAGTATTTGATAAAGTCTATGATAAATATGATTTAATGAATAACCTTATGTCCTTAGGAATTCATAAGTCATGGAAAAGACAAATGGTATATTCAATGAATCCAGGTAAAAATAAGAAACTGATTGATGTAGCATGCGGTACGGGTGATGTTGCAGAACTTTTTATTGAAGAAACTAATAATGAATTAAAAGTCCAATGTGTTGATCCAAATAAAAAAATGATATCTCTTGGTAAAAAAAAACTTAAAAATTTTAAAAATATATCCTGGACAGTTGCCGCTGCAGAAAACTTACCATTTAATGACTCGCAATTTGATTATTACACAATTAGCTTTGGATTAAGAAATACAAAGGATTTAAATAAAACTTTATCAGAAGCTTTTAGAGTATTAAAAAAAGGTGGAAGATTTTTTTGTCTTGAATTTTCAAAAATAAATAACGATTATTTAGATATTTTTTATCGAAATTATTCAAAATTGATTCCTGCAATTGGCGAACTTATTGTAGGTGATAAAAAACCGTATGAATATTTAGTACAAAGTATCAAAGAATTTATAAATCAAGATGAACTTATTGAACTGATGAAAGAAAATAAATTCGAAAAATGTGAGTATGTAAACCTAAATGGGGGTATCGTTGCCTTACATAGTGGTTGGAAAATTTGATGATAATAAAATTAGTAACATTATTTAAAATTGCAAGAAAGTTAGCATTATCAGATGCTTTGGATATAATTTCAAAAATTTACAAGGTTCCATTGCCAATAAAAATTTTTTTTAATTTATTAGGTTTATTTGGAAAAAGAAATTTAGAAAAAAATTATAATGATGAAGAAAGACTCTGCAGATCCATGGAATCTATGGGCATAACTTTCATAAAACTTGGTCAATTCCTAGCAACAAGGCCAGATATAATTGGAGTAAAATTATCTGATCAATTACAAACATTACAAGATAAAGTTCCTGCATTTTCCAGAGAAATTGCATTAAATGAAATTAAAGAAGGTGTGGGTAATGAGAATTATAAAGATTATATAAATATATCTGAACCTATTGCTGCTGCATCTATTGCTCAAGTACATAAAGCTCAAATAAAAGATAATGGCGTTTTAAAAGAAGTGGCCATAAAAGTTTTAAGACCAAATATTAAAAAGGTTTTTAATAAGGAAATAGAAGCCTTAATGCTACTAGCATACGTAATTGAGTCATTTGTAAAAAAAACAAAACGACTAAAACTTGTAGAAGTAGTTTTTTTATTGAAAGAAATTACAAACCACGAAATGGATTTAAGATTTGAGGCTGCTGCAGCTAATGAATTTTATGATAATACCAAAAACGATGTAGGTTTTAAAATACCTAAAATATATTGGAAACATACAAGTGATAACGTTTTAACCCTTGACTGGATTGAAGCTATTTCTATAAGAGAGGTAAAAAAACTCAGCTCTCTTGGCATAGATAATAAAATACTTGCAAGAGATATTATACAACATTTTTTAAGACATGCAGTTAGAGATGGATATTTTCATGCTGATATGCATCAAGGAAATTTATTGGTAGATAATAGTGGTCAACTTATTTTTATTGATTTTGGAATAATGGGAAGAATTGACAAAATAAATAGAAGATTTTTAGCAGAAATTTTGTATGGATTTATAAAAAGGGATTATAAAAAGGTAGCTCAAGTTCATATTGCAGCTGGCTTAGTTCCAAAAAATATTAATAATGACGAATTAGCTCAAGCGTTAAGGTCAATAGGGGAGCCAATTTTTGGTCAATCTGTTAAAGATATTTCTGGGGGTAGATTGTTAAAACAATTATTCAATATTACAGAAAAATTTAATATGCAGACACAGCCTCAACTTCTGCTCCTTCAAAAAACTATGGTCGTTGTTGAAGGAGTGGCAAGAAAATTGGATCCAAATGCAAATATTTGGGAAATATCTAAGCCTGTTTTAGAAAACTGGCTAAAAGAAACAAAGGATCCAATCAATGAAATAGGAAATATTTTAAAAGATACATCTGAAGTTTTAAAAAAACTACCTGAGTTACCTCAAGTTATGGATAAAGCTAATCAAGCATTGACATTTTTAGCAAGTGGACAAATACCTCAAAATTCAAATGCCTACTCATCACTAAATGAAAAAAAAATGGAACTCAAATCATTTAAAAATCAAAGTATTATTGGTTTATTATTTCTTGTAATTTTTACGATCATAGTATTTTAATTTAATAAAATGAATAATTTACATAACAAAAAAATATTGCTTGTAATTTGTGGTGGTATAGCTGCTTATAAAGCTTTAGAACTTATTAGATTGTTTAAAAAAAATAAATGTAAAATTAAAACAATAATGACTAAGGGTGCTCTAGAGTTTATAACACCTTTATATGTAAGCTCACTATCAAATGAAAAAGTTTATACTGATTTATTTGATTTTAAAAATGAAGCAGAGATGGACCATATTTCTTTGTCTAGATGGGCCGATCTAATATTATTCGCACCTATTACAGCTAATAAAATTGCACAGTTAAGTCATGGACTAGCAAATGATCTAGCAACAACTGTAGCATTAGCATCAAATAAAGATATTTTTATTGCACCTTCAATGAATGTAAGAATGTGGGAAAACTCTATAACAAACAATAATTTAAAAATTCTTTTAAATTCTAATTATAAAATTATTGGACCAAATATTGGTGAAATGGCTTGTGGAGAATATGGTACTGGTAAATTTTCTGAACCTATTGAAATCTTGAATGTGATTAATAATTATTTCAAAAATCTTGAAATAAATAAGAAATTCAAAGCATTAGTTACTGCAGGACCGACAAGAGAGTATATTGATCCTGTGAGATTTATTACAAACAGATCTTCTGGTAAACAAGGTTATGCAATTGCTAACGAGCTTCAAAAAAATGGTTTCGAAACAACACTTATTTCTGGACCAACAAATTTCAAATCTCCGGAAGGTGTAAAAATTATAAATATAACCAGTGCAGAAGAAATGTATGAAAAAACTATAGAAAATCTTCCTGTTGATGTCGCTATATTTTCAGCAGCTGTTGCGGATTTTAAAACAAAAGCAACTGAGATATATAAAATTAAAAGAGAAAACTTTGAAAGTTTAGCATTAGAGAAAACAAAAGACATTTTAAGCTTTGTTTCAAAACATAACAAATTGAGACCAAAAATTGTTATAGGCTTTGCGGCTGAAACAAATAATTTAGAAGAGAATTCAATTAAAAAATTAAATGAGAAAAATTGTGATTGGATAGTTTCAAATGATGTTTCAAATAAAAAAATTGGATTTGATAGTGATTTTAATGAAGTTAAAATATTTTGTAAAAATAAAAGTATGTGCGAAAATATTTCATTCAATACAAAGGAAATAATTGCTAAAAAGTTAGTAGAAAAAATTTCTAACGAACTAAAAGCAAATGGTTAAAATCCTTATAAAAAAACTTAGTTCAAAAGTAAAATTACCATCATATAAAACTGATGGTTCTTCAGGAATGGATTTGATGGCATTCATAGATAAACCTATTTCCATTATGCCGCAAACATCAAAACTTATTCCCACAGGACTTTTTATAGCCATTCCCGAGAATACAGAAGTTCAAATAAGACCTAGATCAGGTTTGGCGGCTAAAAATAATATTTCAGTTTTAAATTCTCCAGGTACAATTGACAGTGACTATCGTGGAGAGTTGAAAGTAATACTTTATAATCATGGAAATAATGAATTTTTTGTAAAAAATGAGGATAGAATTGCACAAATGGTGTTGGTTCCTGTAATCAAAGCAACCTTTGAAGAAGTAAATGATTTACCAGAAACAATCAGAGGAGAAGGTGGTTTTGGTTCTACAGGAAAATGAGTAAAATAAATCAAAGTTATTTAGAAAGATATTCTAGACAAATTGTACTTAAAAACATTGGTATGGGTGGTCAAAAAAGAATCACATCATCAAAAGTCTTTATTGTAGGTGCAGGAGGGTTAGGTTGTCCAATTGCAGATTTACTATGTAGAGCTGGTGTTGGGGAAATTGGAATAATTGATTATGACAAAATTTCTTTATCTAATCTTAATAGACAGACACTTTTTAACAATTCTGATATTAAAAAATTTAAAGTTGATGTATTAAAAAAAAGATTAAAGAAAATTAATCCTTTAGTTAAAATATTTACATACAAAAAAAAAATTAATAAGAGAAATATAATTAATTTAATTAAAAAATATGAAATTATCGTAGATGCGTCAGATAATTTTGATACTAAGTTTTTACTAAATGAGAAATCTATTGAATTAAAAAAAAAATTAATTGTTGGTGCAATAAGTAGATTTGATGGGCATATTTTTGCTTTTGATTTTAGGAAGATTAAAAGCGCGTGTTTAAAATGTTTTTATCAAGAAAAACCTTCAAATGAAATTTTGAATTGTGATCAAGAAGGAATTCTTGGTACAACCGCAAGCGTAGTTGGATCATTACAGGCGAATGAAGTTTTAAAAAGTATTGTTGGATCAGGCAAACCTTTGGAAAACTCTATATTAATTTTAAATACTTTAAATCTAAAATTAAGAATTGTGAAATTTAAAAAAATTAAAAAGTGTATATGCGAATAATAATTAGTTTTATTATTTATTTATTTTTTATTTTTCCCCTTCAAGCTGTTTTTGCTGAAGAATTCCTTATGCTAAAAAATAATAAGGTAAATGTAAGACATGGTCCTAGTTTTGAATATCCAATTAAATATGTATATTTAAAAAAAAATTTACCTATAAAAGTAATTGATAAAAAAGAAAATTTTAGAAGAATAATTGATCATAAACAAAACAGTGGCTGGATACATACTTCCCAATTAAAAAAATCTTCTTCGGTTATCTTAATTAAAGATCAATTTATATTTACGAAGCCATCAAAATTTTCTAAACCTCTTGCTATAGCAAAAAAAGGAAAGTTAATTTTACTAAAAAAATGTAAGGAAAATTGGTGTAAAATAAAAAGTAAGGATATTTCTGGTTGGATATTATTTGAAAATTTTTGGGGTAAGTTACTAAATTAGTCAAAAGGATCCTCTAAGACGCAGGCTACTAAATGTACTCTTGCTTGTTCTCCACCATTAAAAAAATTATGAAATTTTTTATTATTTGTTATAGTGGCTGTGCCATCGGCAGGCATATGCTTTGCGACATTCTCTATAACCATCATGCACCCTTTATTTGTAACAATTGGGATATGTAATCTAGGTTCTGGATCTTTGTGCCAACTCAATGTTGATCTTGGCTCTTTTAATAAAAGTCTTACTCTGCCAAGTTTAAACTTATTTTTTAACGTTCCATAAACTTCTTTAAAATATGTGTCTTCAAATTCTGGCACAAGCTCAGTATATTTTGACTCATCTATATCTATATCTCTAGAAACCTCTTTGCCTGTTTCATCAGCAATAGTCCAATATTTCCCTCGTACATTACTACCTTCCACAGAACTTTGGTCATTTGGTACCCTGTTTAGTGGGATAGCTCCAAAATGTGTAACACCAGGAGATTTAAATTTTTTTCTTTCTAGGATTTTATCTAAATCATTTTTAAGTTTATGAATATCAAACTTCAAATCAGGTACTTTGTAAAAGTCGTCAAAACTCATTTCCGCCATAAGTTTATTCCTTTTTTTATTTCTGTAGTTCAAATCTGTCAGCATTCATAACCTTAGTCCATGCAGCTGTAAAGTCATTTACAAATTTGTCATAAGAATCATCTGTCGCATATACCTCTGACAAAGCTCTTAACTGAGAATTCGAACCAAAAATTAAGTCTGCCCTTGTTCCTGACCATAGAACTTTTCCTGATTTTCTATCAACACCATTAAATATGTCTTCTTTACTTGAAGTTTCTTTCCATTTAACATCCATATCTAATAAATTTACAAAGAAATCATTTGTAAGTTTGCCTGGTCTTTTTGTAAACACTCCATTTTTAGATCCATCAAAGTTTGTTCCAAGAACTCTCATGCCACCTACTAATACTGTCATCTCAGGAGCGGTTAGTTGCATTAATTGGGCTTTATCAATTAACATTTCCTCTGCCTGAGTTGAGCTATCAGAATTTGCATAATTTCTAAAACCATCAGCTTGTGGTTCTAATAAACTAAAAGAGTGTATATCAGTTTGTTCTTGTGATGCATCTCCTCTTCCTGGTGAAAAAGGTAGTTTAATTTTTTTCCCAGCATCCTTTGCAGCTTTTTCAATACCCACATTTCCACCAAGTACTATTAAATCTGCTAGGGACACATATTTCTTCTTTGAATTAAATGTTTTTTGAATTTTTTCAAAAACTTTAATTGTTTTTGAGAGTTGAGAAGGATTATTCACTTTCCATTCTTTTTGAGGAGCGAGTCTCACACGAGCACCATTAGCTCCACCTCTTTTATCTGAACCTCTAAAAGTAGACGCTGAAGCCCAAGCTGTTGAAACTAACTGAGATACTGTTAATCCTGATTTAGCGATTTTTGCTTTCAAACTTTCAATATCTTTATTGTTTAATTTAAATTTGTTTTTCGGTATTGGGTCTTGCCAAATTAAATTCTCTTTAGGTACCTCGCTTCCCAGATAGTTTACTTTAGGTCCCATATCTCTGTGAGTTAACTTGAACCAAGCCCTAGCAAATGCATCTGCAAACTCATCTGGGTTATTATGGAAGTGTTTTGAAATTCTTCCAAATTCAGGATCAAATCTCATTGATAGATCAGTAGTCTGCATCATTGGTAAGTTTTTTTTGCCCTTTATGTGAGCATCTGGCGTCATATCAGGAGCATGACCATTTTTTATTGGTTTCCACTGATGAGCTCCGGCTGGGCTTTTTGTTAATTCCCATTCATAACCAAAAAGGTTGTCAAAATAACCCATATCCCATTTAATTGGGTTTGATGTCCATGCACCTTCGATACCACTGCTAATTGTGTCAGCGCCAAGTCCTGTTTTATAATTACTATTCCATCCAGTAGATTGATCCTGGATTTTTGATCCCTCTGGTTCGGGACCCTTGTGAGACTCTGCAGCTGCACCATGTGACTTTCCAAAAGTATGGCCTCCTGCAACTAGTGCAACAATTTCATAATCATTCATGGCCATTCTTCCAAATGTTTCTCTAATATCTCTTGCGGCTAGCAATGGATCGGGGTTTCCATCAGGGCCTTGTGGATTTACATATATCAAACCCATCTGGACTGCGCCGAGTGGATTTTCTAATTCTCTCTTTGTATCGTACCTATTATTAGCTAACCATTCTTTTTCAGAACCCCAATATATATCTTCTTCAGGTTCCCAGATATCCTCTCTTCCTCCACCAAAACCAAAAGTTTTAAAACCCATTGATTCAAGAGCAACATTTCCAACTAATATAAATAAATCTGCCCATGAAATACCTTTTCCATATTTCTTTTTAATTGGCCAAAGAAGAAGTCTTGCTTTATCTAGGTTAACATTATCTGGCCAACTATTGATTGGAGCAAATCTTTGGTTTCCTGTACCAGCGCCACCTCTGCCATCACCAGTTCTATATGTACCTGCGGCATGCCAAGCAAGTCGTATAAATAGAGGACCATAGTGACCATAATCTGCTGGCCACCAACTTTGTGATTTGGTCATTAATTTATGAAGATCTTTTTTCAACGCTTTAAAATTAAGTTTCTTAAATTCTTTTTTATAATCAAACTTTTTATCCATTGGATTAACCATAGAAGAGTGTTGACTTAATATTTTAAGATTTAAGCTATTTGGCCACCAGTCTCTATTTGTTTGACCTTTACCTGAATTATGTTTTTGGGGTATACCCTCACCGTGAAATGGACATTTGTTAATTTCATTGTTTATTTCGCTACTCATGATTTCCTCCGCAATTTTTTTAAAAATAATATTATTTTAAGAGATTAAAGTCAAGTAGTTTAGAATCATTATAAACTAGATTTTTTTTGAAATTTTAAATGTCACCTCTATATCATCAATTTTTTTACCACTTGGAGGTGTTGGTATTTTTTTTATTTCGACTTCGTGAGAATTAATATCAATTAATTCGTTAGTATTTGCATCATAAAAATGATGATGCGATACTGTATTAGTATCAAAATAAGACATGTCATTTCCAATGTTTATTTCTTTTAAGTATCCTTTTTTTTGAAATGCATGAACTGTATTATAGACTGTAGCAAGTGAAATTTTTTGATTAAATTGAAGTCGAAGAATTTTTGTTAATTCACTAATTGAAAAGTGAAAAGTTTTTTCTCTATCAAATAGCACTTCGCATATTTTTATTCTTTGCTTTGTTGGTCGTAAGCCTGAATTTCTCAATTTTGCTATATAATTTGTTTCTTGGGTTGTCATACTTTATAATTGTTCTAAACTATAGTAATGTCATATTCTTATTAAATCAAGTATTAAGGTTACACTTTATGAAAAAAAAATCCTATAGCTACAATGACTTAATTAGCTGCGGAGAAGGCGGTTTATTTGGACCTGGAAATGCTAAATTACCTCTTCCTCCAATGCTGATGTTTGACAGAATTACAGAAATTAGTGAAAATACAGGTACTTATAAAAAAGGTTTAATAAAAGCAGAATTAGATATTAAAGATGATTTATGGTTTTTTGATTGTCACTTTAAAGAAGATCCTGTTATGCCGGGATGCTTGGGTCTTGATGCTATGTGGCAACTAGTTGGTTTTTTTCTTGGTTGGCTTGGAAATCCTGGCAGAGGAAGAGCTTTGGGTGTTAGTACAGTAAAATTTACAGGTGAAGTTTTAAAAGATGTTAAAAAAGCAACGTATGAAATAAATATGAAGAGAATATTAATTAAAGGAGAAACAACCGTTGGACTAGCAAATGGTATATTATTAGCTGATGGGAAAAAAATTTATTCAGCAGAAAACCTAAAAGTAGGATTATTTAAATAATGAGAAGAGTAGTAATTACTGGATTAGGAATAGTTTCATGTCTAGGAAATAATCAAGAGCAAGTGAAACAATCATTGTTAAATTCAAAATCTGGAATTTCTTTTTCAGAAGAATATAAAGAACATAACCTTAAAAGCCACATTCATGGTAAACCAAACATTAAACTTGAAGAGCATATTGATAGAAAAACTATAAGATTTATGGGATCTGGTTCTGCATATAATTATGTTGCTATGAAAGAAGCAATTAAAGATTCGGGTCTAGAGGAAAATGAAGTGAGTAATTTCAAAACTGGAATAGTTATGGGTTCTGGTGGGCCTTCAATTGAAAATGTAATTTTGGCAGCTGACAAAACAAGGGCCAAAACTCCTAAATTAATGGGACCTTTTATTGTTCCGAGAACTATGGCCAGTACTGCTTCTGCAACACTTGCTGTACCCTTTAAGATTAAAGGAACAAATTATACAATGAGTTCAGCATGTGCAACTAGCGGTCACTGTATAGGAAATTCTATGGAATTAATTCAAATGGGAAAACAAGACATTGTTTTTGCTGGAGGTAGTGAAGAAATTCATTGGGCAATGACTGCAATGTTTGATGCAATGACTGCATTATCTTCAAAATATAATGATACCCCAGAAAAAGCATCCAGAGCCTACGATAAAACTAGAGATGGATTTGTAATTGCGGGAGGAGCAGGAGTGCTTGTACTTGAGGAGTTTGAACATGCTAAAGCTAGGGGAGCAAAAATTTATGCAGAACTAACAGGTTATGGGGCAACTTCAGATGGCTATGATATGGTTGCTCCATCAGGTGAAGGAGCAATCAGATGTATGAAAATGGCACTCTCATCGTCAAAAAATAAAATTGATTATTTAAATACTCATGGTACTTCAACTCCAGTTGGAGATATTACTGAATTAAATGCTGTAGGAGAAACATTTGGAGCTGAAATTCCAAAAATAAGCTCAACAAAATCTTTATCTGGACATCCTTTGGGAGCTGCATCTGTACATGAAGCAATATACAGTTTAATAATGATGAAAAATAATTTCATTACAGCATCTGCCAATATTAATGATATGGATGAAGATGCTAAAAAATTCCCAATCGTTACACAAACAGAAAAAAATGTTGAACTAAATTCAGTAATGTCAAATAGTTTTGGTTTTGGTGGCACTAATGCAACTTTAATTTTTGAAAAGGTTTAAAATGAGCTTAATGAAGGGTAAAAAAGGGTTAATTATGGGAGTTGCTAACGAAAGATCTATCGCCTGGGGAATTTCTCAAAAACTAGCAGAGGCAGGGGCTGAACTTGCATTTACATATTTGGGTGACGCTTTAAAGAAAAGAGTTATTCCGTTAGCTGAAAAACTCAATTCAAAAACAACATTTAGTTGTGATGTAGAAAAAAAAGAGGATGTAATCAAATTATTTGAAAATATTAAATCTAGTTGGGGTGAAATAGATTTT